>JGI26238J51125_1001112_pt1 | contig 9624 bp, 9 predicted proteins | sample SaaInlV_100m_DNA_FD_51125 | JGI IMG/M metagenome (IMG submission 51125) | reverse complement strand
TAGGTTCAAATCCTATCCCCGCTACCAATTTAGACCCCCTCTTTTGGGGGTTTTTATTAGGAGTTTTTTGTGGCTAAGATAGCGGATAAAGTGCTTTCAATTATCAACCCGAGTATTCAAGACTTGGGCTACGAGCTGCTAGGTGTTGAATATGTTCCTAGTGGAAAGCACTCTATATTAAGGCTTTATATAGACTCAGAGGAAGGCATTGGTGTGGATGATTGTGAGATTGTTTCGCGCCAAGTCAGTGCAATAATGGATGTTGAGGACCCAATTAGTGGCCAGTATAATCTTGAAGTGTCTTCACCAGGCATTGAGAGGCCTCTTTTTGTTGCCGAACATTACAGGCGTTTTTTAGGGCATGATGTTCGATTGAGAACATACAGGCCGATTGAAGGAAGAAGGAATTTTACTGGCGCAATTGGAAGCGTTAGCGAAAAAAGTAATTCACTAGAATTAGTGACAGAGCTTGGCCCTGTTACTTTAGATTTAGATTTAATTGAAAAAGCAAATTTAGTTGCTCATTTTTAGGAGAAGCCCATGGACGGCAAAGAGTTATTTTTAATGATTGAGGCAATCTCAAATGAAAAGAATATCACCAAAGAGGATGTTCTTGAGTCATTAGAAGAGGCGTTAGCAGTTGCAACAAAGAAGCGCAACAATATTGAGGTTCGTGTCGAGGTCGACAGGCATACAGGCGAGTTCAACACCTTTAGACAGTGGCAAGTCATCGAAGACGGCGAAGAGTTCGTCGATGATGACGGAACAATGTTCGATTCAGAACTGCACATTTATCAAGCGGATGCTAACGGACTAGAGGTTGATGCTTTCGTTGAAGAGCCAATGGAGTCTATGGAGTTTGGTAGAATCGCTGCTCAAGTTGCTAAACAGGTCATCATTCAAAAGGTTCGTGAGGCTGAAAGAACCGTTGTGGTTGATAACTATTCTCAGCGAGTGGGTGAGGTTGTCATGGTCACTGTTAAAAGAGTAGACAGAGGAAATGTTTATGTAGATATGGGCGGAATTGATGGCATGATTTCAAAATATGATCTCATTCAAAACGAGTCAATTAGAAAGAATGATCGTTTAAGGGCTTATATAAAAGAGGTTAAATCCACCCCACGTGGTGCTCAAATTTTCTTAAGCAGGACTGTAAACGACATGATGATTCAGCTGTTCGAAATGGAGGTCCCTGAAATTAGTGAAGGCGTTATCGAAATTAAAGCGGGAGCAAGAGATCCAGGTCTGCGTTCAAAGCTAGCAGTTAAAGCAAAAGATAAGCGTATCGATCCAATTGGTTCATGCATTGGGATGAGGGGTGCACGTGTTCAAGCTGTTTCAAATGAGCTCAATGGCGAGCGGGTTGATATTATTCTTTGGGATGAAGATCCAGCTCAGTTTGTGATCAATGCAATGGCGCCTGCAGAGGTCAGTTCAATTGTTGTTGATGAGGATAAGGGCTCTATGGATATTGCGGTTGAAGAGGACCAGTTGGCACTTGCTATTGGAAGAGGTGGTCAAAATATTAAGCTAGCTAGCAAACTAACGGGTTGGAAGCTTAATGTTATGTCTCTTAGTGATGCAGACGAAATGCAGGCCCAAGAGCTTCAGAAAACAGGCGAGAAGCTTGCTGAAAAACTAGGCGTTGATGCAGAAGTTGCAGGCGTATTAATAGATGAAGGTTATACCAGCCTTGATGAGATTGCTGATGCAGAATCAGAGATCCTGTCTAAGATTGAAGAGTTTGATTCTGAGATGGTTGACGAGCTTCAAGAAAGAGCCCAGATGCTCAGCTGGTTAAAGCATTAAATGATGCAGAGGCAACAGATGTTTTGCTTAGCGTTGAAGGTGTTGACGACTCACTTGCGCTCGCTCTCGTTGAAGCTGATATCAATACAGTTGATGACTTGGCTGAGCTCTCAATTGTCGAGTTGTTGGACATTCAAGATATAGGAAATGATAGCGCTTCAGCTGTTATCATGGCAGCCAGAGAAAAAGAAGGCTGGTTTGACTAATTGATATAGGTGATATTTAGCACTAATAAAGAAAATATATAGGTAGGAATATGGCACATACTGTAGAAAGTTTATCAAAATTACTCAAAAAGTCACCTGAGCAAGTTATATCAATCTTGTCAGGTGCAGGTATTTCTGGAAAGACAGCAGAGTCAAATATTTCTGCCGAAGAGAGACAGATATTAATGTCAAGTTTGAGTAAGCGCTCAGCAACAAAATCAAGTATCTCTGTATCAAGAAAAACAACAAAGCCAGCTGCAAACATATCAACAGGCGGCGTTAAAATTCAGGTCAAAAAGAAGCGTGAAGTACCACAAAGTTCACAATCTGAAAAGGTTGATGATGCCGCAGTTCTGAAGGCCAAAGAGGCCCTGGAGGCGGGTAGACTTGCTGAACAAAAAGATGAAGAGCATGACGCAAAGCGCAATGACATGGTGCGCCAGCAAAAAGTAAAAAATGAAGAAATACTGGCTCAAAAAACTCAAAAAGAATTAGCTGAGAAAGAAGAGCAGGCCAAACAAGACAAAGGAAAACTTGAGTCTGAGAAAGCTCAGGACACAAAGAAAGGTCCAAAGAGGCATAGATCAGTACCAGAATCAACACCAAGGCGCAAACAGCTTCATGTTGCAAAGCATAACCCAAATAGAAAACTTAAGAAAAAAGAAAGAACAAAGATTTCGCAAAAGGTCCAGGATGAGCAAGCACAGCATGGCTTTCACATGCCAGTTGAACCGATAAAGCATGAAGTTTTAATTCCTGAAACAATCAAAATATCTGAGTTGGCACTTAAGATGACCACAAAGGCTGGAGAGGTTTTAAAGGTGATGATGGGAATGGGCGTTATGGCAACGCTTAATGATGTTATTGATCAAGATACGGCGATGTTAGTTGTAGAAGAGATGGGACACTCCCCGATTGCAAGTAGTGAGGAAACGGTTGAGGACACCCTTATTCAGGAATCTAATGATGATTCAGAATCTTCACCAAGGCCACCTGTTGTTACAATTATGGGCCATGTTGATCATGGAAAAACATCTCTCCTTGACTATATTCGTAAGGCTAAGGTTGCTTCAGTTGAGGCAGGCGGTATCACGCAGCATATTGGTGCATATCAGGTTGAGCAAAAGGGAAGTCTGATTACTTTTATTGATACGCCAGGCCATGCAGCATTTTCAAAAATGAGACTCAGAGGCGCATCAGCAACAGATATTGTTATTCTAGTTGTTGCCGCAGATGATGGCGTTATGCCTCAAACTATTGAATCTATTAAGCACGCGAAAGATTCAAACGTTCCTATCATTGTGGCCATCAATAAAATTGATAAAGAAGGTGTTGACATTGATAAGGTTAAGCAAGTTCTGTCGACCCATGATGTGATTGCAGATGAATGGGGCGGGGACGTTTTAATGGTTGGCGTTTCGGCTCATACAGGAGAAGGCATTGACGAGCTTCTTGAAAGCATTACCCTGACCGCTGAAATGTCTGAGATCAGTGCAGTTGTTGACAAGCCAGCTAGCGGTGTCGTCTTAGAGGCTCGTTTAGATAAGGGACGTGGAAAGGTAACGACTGTTCTTATTCAGTCGGGCACACTTAAAAAAGGTGATATCGTTATTGCAGGTCTTGAGTTTGGTAAGGTCAAACAAATTATTGATGATAATGGCAAGCCAATTAATAAAGCGGAACCATCAACACCAGTTGAAATTCTAGGTCTCTCAGGTGTTCCAGAATCTGGTGCTGAGGTTCTAGTTGTTGAAAGTGAGAGAAAAGCTAGAGAGGTAGCAGAGTTTAGAAAAACAAAAGATCGTGAGACTAAACTCCAAAAGCAACAAGCTGAAAAGATGGATAACTTTTTCTCAAAAATGGAAGAAGGAGAGGTTTCGACTGTTAATGTTTTAATTAAGTCAGATGTAAGAGGTTCAGCGCAAGCACTTGTTGAAGCCTTAGAAGAGCTTTCAACAGATGAAGTCAAAGTCAAAGTTGTCTCTTCAGGTGTAGGCGCTATTAACAATACCGATATTTCATTAGCGAGCGCCTCTGAGGCAATCGTTCTTGGTTTTAATGTNAGGGCAGATGCGGTTGCAAGAAAAACAGCCGATACCGAGGGCGTTAAGATCGAATATTACAGCATTATTTATAACCTAATTGATGACATTAAGGCAATCATGGGTGGAATGCTAAGTCCAGAGTTGAGTGAAAATATTATCGGAATAGCGGGTGTCAAAGATGTATTTAGATCTCCTAAGTTTGGTGACATTGCCGGCTGTATGGTTGAAGAAGGTGTTGTAAGGAAAGATAGTCCAATTCGAGTTTTACGAGATAGTGTAGTGATTTATGAGGGAGAATTAGAATCATTAAGACGCTTCAAAGATGATGTTAAAGAAGTTAAATCGGGAACTGAATGCGGTATTGGCGTTCTTAACTATACTGATGTTCAGTCCGGAGACCAAATTGAGGTCTTTGAACGGATTGAGAGAGCTCGCTCACTCTAGGGGGCTTATTATAAATGCCGCAACAAGCTAGCTTTAGAGCGGAAAGAGTTAATGAGTTGATTAAGCGTGAGCTCGTACTCCTGCTATCAAATGGAACCAAAGACCCTAGGCTAAAAGATGTCATTATTACAGATGTCATAGTGAGTCGCGATTTAACAAGTGCCAAAGTTTTTTTCTCTGTTGATGATGCCTCCCATAAGGATGTCAATCGTCTACTTAATAAAGCGAGTGGTTTTTTTAGATCCTCTTTATCAAAAGCACTAGACCTGAGGCATACGCCATCACTCAGCTTTATATACGATACTGCTCCAAATACTGGCGCTAGAATGGACGACCTTTTAAACAAGCTTTAAATCATTGAACAATGTCTAAACGCATTAAAAAAGGCAGAGACATTAACGGAGTTTTGCTTCTAGACAAGGCAAGTGGCTACAGTTCAAATGCTGCATTACAAAACGTCAAATACTTATTTAATGCGAACAAAGCGGGCCATACTGGAAGCCTTGACCCATTAGCGAGTGGCCTTCTTCCTATCTGTTTTGGTCAGTCAACAAAGATCGCACAGTTCTTGCTTGATGGCGATAAGCGCTACTTTGTGAGGGGCAAATTAGGCCAAGTGAGTGACACTGGAGACTCTGAAGGTGAGTTGGCTGAGTATGGCTCTACAAAAGATGTAGACGATCATAAAATTAAAAGCAGTTTGCCCAACTTTGTTGGCGATATCAAGCAAATTCCGCCCATGTACTCCGCACTGAAAAGACAAGGTACCCCTCTATATAAACTTGCAAGAAAAGGAATCGAAGTTGAAAGAGAGGCGAGAAAAGTTTGCATCCATGAAATACTCTTTAAAGGATTTGATGAAGATATATTAAGCCTTGAAGTTTCATGTTCAAAAGGGACTTATATTAGAACATTAATCGAAGATATTGGAAAATCANTAGGCTGCGGCGGCTATGTGATTGAACTCAGAAGGACAGGGTTTGCTCACTTTGATATTACGCAGGCTAAAACTTTTGAAGACCTCGAGGCTCATAAAGGAGATAGCCTTTCTAATATAGACTCTGCTCTACTTGGAGCAGATGAGATGCTTCCAGNTCTTAATAGTGTTTATTTAAATTTGGAGCAGTCAAATGATATTAAATTTGGAAGAAAAATACTGTTTCCCGGTTTAGATAGCGATCAAAAAGTTAAGCTTTATGATGAGAAAAAAGAATTTATCGGAATTGGCCAAAGCAACAACTTATCCGAAGTTTTGCCTAAAAGGCTTTTTATAAACTAGTAAGAATTAAAATAGGAAAAAGATGAAAGTTTTAATCATTGGTTCTGGCGGAAGGGAGCATGCACTAGCTTGGCAGTGTTCTCAGTTTGATGAGGTGGAGCAGGTATTTGTTGCTCCAGGAAATGCAGGCTCTGCTTTAGAAAATAAGATATCTAATATACAGATTGACGCTGAGGACATTCCAGGACTCATTAAATTTGCTCAGAGTGAGTCGATCGATATTACGATTGTAGGGCCAGAGGCNCCACTTGTGCTGGGCATTGTTGATGAGTTTCAAGATCAAGGCCTTTCAATATTTGGTCCGTCCAAGCTTGCCTCACAGTTAGAAGGATCTAAAGCATTTTGTAAGGATTTCTTAGCTAGAAATAATATCCCTACAGCTTACTATGAAGTTTTTACTGAAACTACACCAGCTATTGAGTATGTCAAAGAGAAAGGCTTGCCCATTGTCATCAAGGCAGATGGACTGGCTGCAGGCAAGGGGGTCATTATTGTAAATACACTCAGTGAGGCGACTCACGCAATCAATGACATGCTTGAAGGTAATCGCTTTGGAGAGGCTGGATCAAGGGTTGTTATTGAGGAGTTTTTAGAAGGGGAAGAGGCNAGTTTTATCGTCATGGTGGATGGCAATAACATTCTTCCAATGGCAACGTCTCAAGATCACAAAGCACGAGACAATGGTGATAAGGGTCCCAATACTGGAGGCATGGGTGCATACTCTCCTGCGTCAGTTGTAAGTGAATTGGTGTTTGAAGATGCCATGGAAAAAGTCATCAAACCGACTGTTGAAGCGATGAAGAAAGAGGGTATGCCCTACACTGGGTTTTTATATGCAGGCCTTATGATTGATGATAATGACAAAGTGAAAGTACTTGAATACAACTGCCGGTTTGGAGACCCAGAAACTCAGCCAATCATGATGCGTTTGNAGTCTAATCTGGCGAAATTGTGTATTGCAGCCACAAAAGGTAATTTAGACCTAGAGCAGGCTGACTGGGATCATAAAACTGCTTTGGGTGTTGTGATGGCGGCGAAAGGTTACCCAGATTCTTATCATAAGGGTGATACCATTACTTTACCTGAGGCCTCATCTAACTCTAAAGTTTTCCATGCAGGTACAAAGCTAGAGGACGGCAACATTCTAAGCAATGGTGGGCGCGTTTTATGTGCTACATCTCTTGGATTAAATCTAGAAGAGGCTCAAGAAAAAGCCTACAAGCTAGTCAATAGGGTTAACTGGGACGGTAGTTATTACCGGACCGACATTGGGTTTAAGGGCTTATAAGTGATCTCATTATGATGATTATTGGTGTTGATGAAGCTGGGAGAGGTCCATTGGTAGGAAGTGTGGTTGCTGCTGCTGTAGCTTTCCCTCCAGGGTTTCAAATCGACGGCCTGACTGATTCGAAGAAACTATCTGAGAAAAAGCGTGAAGAGTTATATTCCCAAATAACAAAAGAGTGTCATTGGGCTTCAGCTGAATCTGATAGTATCGAGATAGACGAGATTAATATATTGCAAGCAACCATGATGGCTATGAAAAGAGCGGTGAATGATTTACAACATCAACTCATAAGTCAAACCAAAGAACACGATTTTAAAGTCCTTGTGGATGGAAANAGATGCCCAGATGTTGAAAATTGTCAGGCGATTATTAAGGGTGATTTAATTGAACCTGTGATATCAGCAGCTTCAATCATAGCCAAGGTGACAAGAGATAGNCAAATGAAGAGGCTCGATCAAATTCATCCTGAATTCGGGTTTTCGAGGCATAAGGGTTATGGCACAAAAGAGCATCTTGAGGCTTTGGCAAAGCATGGTCCTATAGAAGGACAACACCGATTTACATTTGCACCTATAAAAAAGTTAATCAGAGCCTAGCTCGTAAAGTTGCTGGTTTAATTCATTTTGCTTAGCCTCTAGCTCAGCTTTTTTGGCCTCTAGTTCAGCTCTTTTCTGAGCCGCTTCTTTTTTCTTGTTGTCTTTTTCAATTTCTTTAGCAGGCCTNACCAACAGATAATTGAAAAGCTTAACAACCTTCTTGACATTCTTTGCNNTNCTNGCAACATTGGTAGCATGTTCTGCCTCTCTTTTTGTAACAGAGCCCATCAAGTAAACCACTTTTCTTTCTGTAAGGACAGAAACATGGCTAGGGTGAAAGACCTCCTGGTCAATAAAAAGGGTTTCAATTTGTACAGTAATCACGCCATCTTTCGCTCTGTCTAAATAACTACTTTTTGGCATGACTTCTACTTCATTGATGAGCTGACTAATTTTGGCAGATTTACTTTTGACGATGCTTTCAAGGTAATCTCTTACGTTCTCATTTGGCGTTTCACCAGTCATTAATACTGCTTGATTGTAGACATTGAAGTTAATATGTGCATCTTCTAACATTGGGTCTTTAGCAACTATATTTCCCAAGTCAATGTATAGGGTTTTGTCATCTAGTATTTCACCCATTGTTCTTCGATCATTAGACATCGTTGCCACAGTTGTCACAGCAGCAGCACCCTGAACTATAGGTGTACAGGAGCTTATGATTGAAGAAGTGATCATTATTGCGCACAAGATAATAATTTTTTTCATTGTTGCTCCTTATTCCTAGTTTGCTATAGTCAAACGGATTACATGCCTCGTATTTTAAAGTAGATTCATGGCTTTATCAGCCAAAGAGAGAGATAAATTAAAAAATTAGCTATAACTAATAAAGCATAATACTACAAAGAATAATTATTTAAGACAAACTACTTTATGACTGGAAAGCTTTATATTGTCGCAACTCCAATCGGAAATCTGAGTGACATGAGCATTAGAGCAGTTGATATCCTAAAAAATGTTGACCTTGTTTTAGCTGAGGATACTCGGCACAGTAAAAAACTTTTTGCACATTATGAGATTGATACTCCTTTAAGGGCCTTCCATGAGCATAATGAGAAAGATAAGTCTGAACCGATTATCAATGAGATCAATGCAGGAAAGTCGATTGCAATGATTAGTGATGCAGGGACGCCGCTTATTAGTGACCCTGGGTATCATTTGGTAACAAAGGCAAAACAAGCGGGCCTTGATGTTGTCCCAATTCCGGGCCCAAGCGCATTGATAGCGGCTTTGTCTGCTTCAGGTCTTGCAAGCAGCAGCTTTACATTCTTTGGTTTTCTTCCATCGAAGCAAGCGGCTAGATTAAAGCTCCTTCAAACAAAAACCACTCTTGATGAGACTATTATTTTTTATGAATCGCCGAAGCGAATTCTATCAACACTTAAAGATATGCTTGAGGTTTTTGGGGAGAGTCGTGAGGTCTGTCTTGCAAAAGAGCTAACTAAATCCTTTGAGACAATTCTGACTGATAAATTACCAATTTTAATTGAATATCTTAATTCTGATCCTGGCCATCAAAAAGGTGAATTTGTAATTTTGATCTCCTCCGCTGATAAAATAGACATAATAGAGGCTAATAGTCAACTTGATAAAATATTGCCAATACTTTGTGCTGAAATGGGCGCCTCAAAGGCTGCTAAATTAGCAGCTAAAATTACTGGTATAGATAAAAAACACTGCTATAAAAGGGCGACATCCTTATGAGTCATTTTTACAAACGTCATATATTTTTCTGCAACAATATTCGAACTAATGGGAAGCAGTGCTGCTCCCAAAATGGTGCTAAAGAGATGTACCGTTATGCCAAGGATAAGTGCCGTGCCAACGCATCATTGGGAGAAGGGCGTCTTGGGGTTAGTGAGTCTCGCTGCCTTGGGCGTTGTGAAAATGGACCTGTGGCAGTTGTTTATCCAGATAATGTTTGGTATCAGTATATTGACGAAGAGGATATTGACGA
>JGI26238J51125_1001101_pt1 | contig 9695 bp, 9 predicted proteins | sample SaaInlV_100m_DNA_FD_51125 | JGI IMG/M metagenome (IMG submission 51125) | reverse complement strand
TCAAGATAAGATTTTAGCTTTGTGTTTGACCGTACACTAAATGAGGCGGTAATTTCTGCTTTGGCCGCACCATTTCTAACTAAAGATGCGTCAGAACGGCCACCAGCAACAATCTTTAACGCTTGAATAAGTATTGACTTTCCAGCTCCTGTTTCACCTGTAATAACTGTCATGCCAAACTTAAACTCTATATTTAACTCTTCAACAACAACAAGGTTTTTAATATTCAGGTGCTCAAGCATGCTTTTAGTTTGTTAAACCTTTTGACCCCAGTGAAGTTTTGAACGAATAATCTCAAAATAATCATAGCCCTTAGGATGAATAAGGTGAACAAAATTACTGTGTCTTTTAATTCTCAACGAAACGCCTNCAGANGCAGAAAGAGAAGATTGAGCGTCAAAACTTATTGTTGCTCTNTCGTCACAATCTAATAGGTTAATCAACACCTCACTTTCTCCATGAAGAATGAACGGTCTATGGCTCATCGTGTGCGGACTAATTGAAACCAGACAGATTGCATTTGTGCTTGGATGCATAATTGGCCCACCGCTTGATAGTGCATATGCAGTCGATCCTGTTGGGGTTGTTATGATAATTCCATCAGCTCTTTGGTTATTAACAAAGTCATCATCAACGTATAGCTCAAATTCTATCATTCTTGGAGTTGCATTCCGATGAATAACTGCCTCATTAAAGGCAAGATGACGAGATAAAACTTTCCCATTTTTCTCTACTTGACAACTTAGAAGAGCTCTTTGCTCTTTGATATACTCGCCATTTACGATTTCACTCACTACTGTAGACATAGAGTCAACTGAAACATCCGCTAAAAAGCCAAGTCGCCCCAAATTGACACCAAGAATAGGAATATTAAAATCCACGTAGGTTCTTGCAGTATTAAGAATAGTGCCATCACCGCCAACAACGATTATTAAATCAGCTTCACTTTCAAACTTCTCTTGATCCTGTAAAAAATTAACACCAAGGTCCTTAAGAAGAACTCCAAGCTCCAAAGCAGTTTTTTGACTGGTAAAATCACTTGGTTTACAGATAACGCCGATAGAATTAAACATAGGCCTTGAAATATTCTAAAGAGTAACTAAATATCACATTAAATATACATTAGTTTGGTAGGACAATGACAAAAAAGAAAGAACAAAAAACTCAAAAAAACACTTCTAATAAAGCTAAAGATGAGATATCGGACATCTCAAAAACTGAAGACTTAGAGTCTCAACTAGAAGAAGCCCAGCAATCTGCAAAGGATAATTGGGATAAGCTTCTGCGCTCTCAAGCTGAAATGGAAAATCTTAAAAGAAGAACTTCTAAAGACTTGGAGAATGCCCACAAATTTGCGCTTGATGGCTTTGTTAAGGCACTTTTAGAGGTCAATGATTCACTTTCAATGGGGCTAAAGTCTGCACAAGATGAAAAAGCTACCTTAGAAAATACTATCGAAGGTCTTGAGCTTACCAACAAGGTGTTCAGCTCTACACTAGCAAAATTTGGCGTAGAAACAGTCAACCCTGTCGGTGAAAAATTTAATCCAGAGCTTCATGAAGCTGTAACAATGGTTCCAATGCCTGACAATAAATCCAACACTGTGCTAGAAGTTATTCAAACTGGATTTACCCTTAATGGCCGTTTAGTGCGTCCAGCATTAGTCATTGTTGTTCAATAAAAATACACTCCTAAGTCATTGATTTTAATACACTTTTTTTGACAAGTGAAACAAAAGTGAAACAAATCTAGATATCAAAATCCACTCTTTTTATAATTGAAAGAGTAGAATATAAATTATGAAAAAACTACTAATACCTCTATTCTCAATACTGATTTCATTTAACTCTTATGGTGAGAAAGTTGGTAGTGAGTCATATGACTGGAAGAAGTGGGATTGTTATGATTTCATTGATGGTGGGTACATATTAAGAGTTGGATATATCCCAGAAATTGGAGATTCTAAAGGCATATTATTTGTAAAAGATGTCGACTCACATATTGATACATTTCACTCTCTTAGTGGTGTTCGACACTTTTGGGAATGGGATTCTTATACTATAGTTATCGAATCTAATGGANCTGGAAGGTTTTACAATAATGGAATTCCTGAAGAAAGGTACGAATGTACATCTGCCCCTTTAGAGAAGTTGATGTATGATATTTGGTGATTTTTAAAGTAACATGTACTTATAGTTGTTCAGTAGAAATACACTAAAAAGTCCAATAAATTCATGTTAATTAGCTTTTTTGTATTAGAAACTGACTTTTTAATACAAAAAATAACAAAAAAAGTGTATTTAATCAATAAAAAGGCTTTTTTTACTACCTTTTATGCATTTTTTATTAAAAAATGATCATTTTATTCAAAAATACTTAAAAAAAACTATATTTATTAGTTTTTTATTAACAAAAGAACGAGCATATAGTTACTTGACATACAAGGTTTAATACACTATATTTCCTCATACTCAAGTCGGCAGGCAGTGAGACAAAAAGGTGTGTGCCCTGAAGGTTGATATACTATTACCAGCAAAAGCTACCTTATGAGTGACTTGAGAACGAACAATCTAAACAATTCAACCAGTCTTTTTGACAAAGATGGTACAGCCTATAATGTTTTTGGAGAGCGGGGCCCATACTTAATTTTTGTTCATGGGGTTGGCATGTCTGGTGAAATTTGGAAGCCCCAAGTAGAACATTTTTCTTCTAATTATAGAGTAGTCACATATGACTTTCTTGGACACGGCCAAAGCCAAACCCAAAAAACGCCTCCTTGTATAGAGGATTATGTTAAGCAGCTCAATACGCTCGTTAAAACAATTAATGTGTCTAATTTCTCTTTAGTTGGCCACTCTATGGGTGCACTGATAAGTGTCGCTTTTAGCCTTAAGTATCCAAAAAAAGTGAACGCCCTAATTCCATTAAATATGGTTTATAAGAGAAGCAAAGGTGCTCAAAATGATGTACTAAACCGTGCAAACATAATTTTAAAAACAGGTGAAATAAACAATATTGACCAAACCCTAGATAGATGGTTTAAGAACAAAACAGAAAATCATCAAATACAAAGGATAAAGAAAGTACGTCAGCTTTTGTCTGAAGCTTCACCACAAGGCTATGGAAATGCTTACCGATTATTTGCTGAATCTGATCGTCATTTTGAAAATAAACTTTCAGAACTTAGAGTGCCTGTTCTATATTTAACTGGGAGCGAAGATCCAAATTCAACCCCAGAAATGTCAAACAAAATGGCTAATGAGTCTCCTCAAGGCTGCTCTGTCAGTATTGATAATGAAGCACATATGATGGCATATATGGCACCAGAAAAAATCAACCCAGTAATAGAAAACTTTATAAAGAAAAGTGAATGAATAAACAAGACAAAACTAGAGAATTAAGGTTAGCATTAGGGTCTTTCCCTACAGGGGTAACTGTTGTAACCTGTCTTGACTCAAATAATAAGCCACTGGGCTTTACTGCTAATTCATTTACATCTGTCTCTCTAGACCCTCAACTAATCTCAATTTGTATTGATAAAGGTTCCTTTAATATCGACTCCTTTTCAAAAGTTAGGCACTTTGCAGTAAGTGTTCTCTCTGAAGAACAACAATCTATCTCAACAACATTTGCAACGCCAAATGAAGATCGTTTTAAAAATATTAATTGGGAATCGTCAAACACTGGAAGTCCAATAATAAGTGGCGCTGTAGCATGGTTTGATTGTAACACTGAACAAGTTATAAACGCCGGGGACCACTTAATTTTAATTGGGAAAGTGGTCGCCTTTGACAGCAGTCCAAAAACTCCTCTTAATGTATCTTAGAGGAAATTATGTAAATCTTGGGCTAGAGCAAAAGATGTTGCTTGCGATGGAAAACAAAAATACAACAATCATTGTTGGAGCCATAATTGAGTGGCGTAAAAAAGTGCTCCTACTTCAAGATAAGTCAAATGGTTTGCTTTACTTTCCATCGGACTCAAGACTTGGCCATATGGATGACAAAAATAGTCTCCTTGGAAGGCTAAAAAATCTAAATATCTCAATCAATGAGCACTATCTTTTTTCAGTTTTTGAGAATACTGAAGAAAAAGCTAGCCTCATATATTACCGTGCCCAACTAAAAGAGGAGTCGAAAGCCTTAGAAGAAGATTTTTATGACTTTGACTCTATTCCGTTTGACAAACTTACTGATGAAGCGAGTAGAATAATGCTTAAACGTTATATCAAAGAGAGAGAATTAAATGCTTTTGGTATTTTTGTTGGCAAAGAGAGTGAAGGCAAGGTAGAAGCTTTAAGTAAAACTAATCAAAATTTATAGGAACTGTTGAAATGGATTTTTCTTTATTTGCGCACATGGAAAGAATAGACGAAGAACAGACTCAAAAGCGTTTGTATGAAGAGTTTGTCGAGCTATGTCAAATAGCTGACAAGTCAGGATTTAAAACAATATGGAATGGAGAACATCATGGTATGAACTTTACCATTGCCCCAAATCCATTTGTTAATCTTGCTGACTTGGCAAATAAAACTAAGAATGTTAGGCTTGGAACTGGCACAATTGTTGCCCCTTTTTGGCACCCTATCAAACTTGCTGAAGAAGCAGCAATGACAGACATTATTTCTGGCGGTCGACTTGAACTTGGTATCGCTAGAGGGGCATATTCTTTTGAATATGATCGACTAGCTGATGGAATTGATCCATTTTCTGCTGGTAACACATTAAGAGAAATTGTTCCGGCTATTAAAGCGCTCTGGAGAGGCGACTATTCCGGTGAAGGTGAACACTGGTCCTTTCCAAAAACCACTAGCTCACCCAAACCTCAGCAATCTCCTAGACCGCCAATTTGGATTGCAGCTAGAGATCAAAACTCACATGATTTTGCTTTAAAAGAAGGGTGCAACGTCCAAGTAACNCCTCTTTGGCTTGGTGATGAAGAGGTCATCTCGTTGATGGAAAAATTTAACTTAGCTTGCAAGAAATATGAAGATATTAAACGGCCAAAAATAATGGTTTTACGCCATACATTTGTTGCTGAAACCGAAGAAGAAATCTCTCAAGGTGCTATAGATATTTCACGATTTTATTGCTATTTTGGCGCTTGGTTCAAAAATGAAAGGCCTGTTGAGCAAGGTTTAATTGAGAAGCTTACAGAAGAAGAAATGTCAAAAATCGAAATGTATTCTCCAGAAAATATGCGTAAAAATAGCATTATAGGAACTCCTGAAGAAGTGATTAATCGCATCAAGCTTTGTGAAGATCTTGGTTATGATGAATATAGTTATTGGATTGACAGCAGCATGGACTTTGAAACAAAAAAGAAATCACTTCAGCTTTTTATTGACAAAGTTATGCCTGCATTTAACTAAATAGGACNANTGATGAAACATTTTAAACACTACATTAATGGCGAATTCAGTGATGGTTCAGAACAATTTGAAACTTTGANCCCAGCAAATGGTAAGCCNTGGGCTTCATTTCCTGCTGCATCAGAGCAAGAGTCAAACTTAGCAATTGAGTCTGCACACGCTGCACTCTACAAAGGCCCCTGGTCGAAGCTGACTGCAACACAAAGAGGCAAGCTAATTCACAAGCTTGGAGATTTAATTGCTGAACATGCGCCAGAACTTGGTGATCTTGAAACACAAGATAGTGGCAAACTAGCCGTTGAAACTCGTGCTCAATCAAGTTATGTAGCAGACTATTATTATTATTATGCAGGCTTAGCAGACAAAATCCAAGGCGAGGTCCTTCCAATTGATAAGCCTGATATGCAAGTATTCACAACCCGTGAGCCTATTGGTGTAGTTGTTGCTATTGTTCCATGGAATGCTCAGCTTTTCCTTTCAGCTACGAAGATAGCACCTGCATTAGCTGCAGGTAATACTGTTGTAGTCAAAGCTTCTGAGCAAGCGCCTGCGGCACTATTTAAATTTGCCGAGTTGGTTGACAAAAGCGGATTTCCTCCAGGAGTAATTAATATAATCACTGGCTTTCCTGAGCCTTGTGGTAGAGTTTTAACTACGCATCCTAAGGTTGCAAGAATTGCGTTTACGGGGGGCACAGAAGTAGCTCGACACATTATAAGAAATAGTGCTGAAAATTTTGCTCATGTAAGCTTAGAGTTAGGCGGAAAGTCACCAATGATTATATTTGAAGACTGCAACATTGATGGAGCTGTTAATGGGATTATTGCCGGCAACTTTGGCGCATCTGGCCAAAGCTGTGTTGCCGGATCGCGTGTATTCATTCACAGATCAATTCACTCACAAATAATTGAATTAGTTAAAGAGCGCGCTAAGAGCATTGTTGTTGGAGATCCATTAGACAGCAAAACTCAGGTTGGACCGCTTGCAACCCAACATCAGGTTGAAAGAGCTTCNGAAGTTGTCCAAAGCTCAATTAAGCAGGGAGCCAATTTGGTTTTTGGTGGAAACAAGCCGAGTCAAAATAAAGAAGGCTGGTATTTTGAGCCTACTCTTCTAGACTGCCCTGATCAAGAATTTGATTGTGTTAAGACAGAGCTGTTTGCACCTGTTATTAGTGTTATTGCTTTTGATACTGAAGAGGAGGCTATAGCTATGGCTAATGACTCAGACTATGGCCTTGGATCAGGAGTTTTTACTGAAAATTTATCAAGAGCTCATCGTGTTAGTTCAAAAATTCATTCAGGGATTGTTTGGATAAATACTTATAGAGCAATCTCACCTATATCGCCTTTTGGTGGGTTCAAACAAAGTGGCGGAAGTCGTGAAGCTGGAATTGATGCGATTCATGAGTACACCCGCACTAAAACAACATGGATAAATACCTCGTCAGAACCTATGAGTAATCCCTTTATAATGAGGTAGAAATTTTTAAATTATTGGCGCAAGTGGAGTAAAAAATGGATAAAAAATTATTTGAATTAGGCTTATCTAAGAGAAAGGCAACCCTAGGGAAAGAATATGTTCAAAAAAACTTAGATGCTGCTGATGACTTTAACGAAGACTTTCAGAAACAAATGACCGAATGGTGCTGGGGCTTTGGCTGGGGAGATGATACCATTGATGAAAAAACAAGGTCAATGATGAACCTCACCATGCTTGCTGCACTTGGCAAAATGGATGAGTGGGAAATACATCTAAAAGGAGCACTAACAAACGGTGTAAGTAAAAATGAAATCAAATCAATTCTTCATGTCATTGCAATATACTGTGGCGTACCCCAAGGTGTAGAGTGTTTTAAAGTTGCAAGAGGAGTTTTAGAGCAAGCTGGTGAAATCTAACTTTAAGGATTAAACTCTAGTTTTTTAACTTTTTTGAGGAAGTTATAGCTACACCAAAAGAGATTAGAATAACGCCAGCTATTGAAATGAAACTAATTTCTTCCCCAAACAAAAACCAAGCCTGAATCGCCACCAGGGGCGCAATTAAATAAAAATAACTTCCAACACTTGCAGCTGCTCCCTGTTTGATCATTGTCATTAATAATAAAATCGCTCCAACTGAAAGAGCAAGCACCTGCCAAGCCAAAGTTAGTATAAAAGGCTTTGTCCAACTTACCTCTCCAGTTTCAAATATTAACACAATAAAAATACAGAGCACGAGCGCACTAAAATATTGAATCCATGTCCCGCTAATCAAGTCCATGTTATTGCAAAAACGCTTCTGATAAACTGCTCCAATAGAAATTCCAAATAGCGAAGCTANTACCGCAAATACAGCCCAAATTGGAAACCCATCAAAAGCCAATTCTCTANTCAAATCCANCCTTTCAAACAATACTAGATACAAACCCAGTAAACCAATAATGAGGCCAATCCATTGCCTTTTTGAAACATGTTCTTTTAAAATAGCGCCAGCCATGAGCGCCATACCAAGCGGCTGTAAACCAATAATCATAGCACTGAGACCGGCTGGCATTCCCCATTTAATAGCTTGAAAAACACCTCCCAAGTAGACACCGTGTATTAAAGCTCCTACTACCATCAAATGAAAAACCTCCATTTTAGAGCTTGGCCAGCGGCTTTTTTTGACNNTTATAACAATAAGTAATAATAAGAGCGTAAATATAAAACGATATAGCAACAGCGTAAAAGGCTCAGCATATGGTAATCCAAATTTGGCTGCTAAAAATCCAGTACTCCAAATCCACACAAAAATCCATGGAATAACTTTAGGGCTTAGAGTTAGAATACTCATTATTGATATTGAGGCGACATCTTTTATGTAGGTTTTATCTGTAATTTGTTTTACTATTTTTTAAGATAATTTTATACAGAAAAGATCCTAGCTATAAAGAAACCCAACTTGAGAGAAAACATGATTAGACTATAATTGACGCTAACAATTCTAATTTAAATTTTATGAAAAATTTTTGTCTTTTTTTTCTTTTATTATTACTGAATATTGTTTCTCAAACATCAGCAGAAACAAATACAGTTTTAAATAATCAAAGCCAATCTACTGATGCAAGCTCTTCCTCTTCAATTCTGGATAGTGGCAGTTTAAAAGAAGTAGATCGGCCTCTTCCAGTCAATGAGGCTTTTGAGTTAAGTGCTGTCTTAAACGATGCCAATTCACTTACTGTGAGATGGAACACTAAAGAAAACTACTATCTTTATAAAGACAAAATCTCTTTTGCTATTGAAGAAGCATCAATTAAAAATACCGTCTTTCCAGAGGCGACCATAAAGAATGATGAATTCTTCGGCGAAGTCAGTGTTTATAACGCTCCTTTAGAGATTCAAATTGAGCTTGATAATGTGCTCAAATCTTATGTAATATTAACCGTTGAACATCAAGGATGTTGGGAGGGTGGAGTATGCTACCCACCTCAAGTTGATAGGCTCAAAGTTAGTTCCAAGAGCGCAGAACGAATCCCTGTTTCCTTGAGTACTCCAGTAACAGACTCAGAAAAAATAACCTCTGAAAAATTCCAAAAAGGGGGCGTTGCTTTATTTTTAGCTGCCTTTTTAGCTGGCCTAGCCTTGTCTTGGACGCCATGTGTTTATCCAATGGTGCCAATTTTGTCAGGAATTATTATTGGTCAGAAAGAGACTCCTAGTAACCTTAATGCTATCTTAATGTCTATTACATTTGTTTTCTCAATGTCTCTAGCTTATGCACTAATTGGAGCTTCTGCAGGTTACTTTGGCGCTGGAATAAACCTTCAAGCAATAATGCAAACTCCCTGGGTTTTAGTTGTTTTCAGCTTAGTTTTTGTTTTTCTTGCGCTCTCAATGTTTGGTCTTTATGACATTCAACTTCCGTCAAAAATTCAAACTAAGCTCACAAATCTGAGTAATGCACAATCGGGTGGAAGCTTCATTGGAGTGAGCATAATGGGCTTTCTTTCTGCATTAATTGTAGGACCATGTGTCACTCCATTTCTTGCAACTGCATTAAGCTATGTTATAGCTGGCGGAAGCGCCGCCAAAGGTGGTGCGAGTCTATTTGCAATGGGCCTCGGAATGGGTGTTCCGCTGATTATCATTTGTGGTTGGGGCGTTAATGCACTTCCAAAAGCAGGGCCGTGGATGGAAAACGTCAAACGAGTTTTTGGGTTTACAATGATAGCTATTGCGCTATATCTTTTAGATCGAATTTTAAATCCTCTTTTATCGTTAATTCTTTGGGCTCTGTTATTTACGATAGCTCCGATCATGCTTGGGGTTTTCAAAAATCTAAATAAGTCAATTAACCTTCTAGG
>JGI26238J51125_1001100_pt1 | contig 9695 bp, 10 predicted proteins | sample SaaInlV_100m_DNA_FD_51125 | JGI IMG/M metagenome (IMG submission 51125) | reverse complement strand
AATAAAATAGTAAAGTAAAAGTGTAAAATATAGTCAATTTTGGTCGAAAACACAAGGTTTTCATGAAACTTATTTTAGGTTTGGGGGTTACAGGTCTCTCAGTAGCTCGTTTTTTCATTAGAAATAATATTTCTTTTCGGATTGCGGACTCCCGACAAGACCCANCCATGTTACAAATTNGTAAAAATGAAAATTTACTTCATGATTTTTATTTTGGAGATTGGAGTGAATCTTTATTGGAGGATATTTCAGAGGTCATCATCAGTCCTGGAATTGCTGAATCAGAATCAATTGTNCGGTGGATCCGTGCAAAAAATATATCAATAATAAGTGATATTGAATTATTTGGGAGATATGTNAAGGCTCCGATGATTGGTATTACAGGCTCAAATGGAAAGTCAACTGTTACCCAATTACTGGGTGAAATGGCACTTGCAAGCTCATTGAAAGCTTATATTTGTGGGAATATTGGAAATCCTGTAATGGAGTGTATAAGTGATGATGCAGAGCTATATATAGTTGAGCTTTCGAGCTACCAGCTTGACTATACTAATAAGCTGGATTTATTTGCCGGAGTAATAACAAATATATCGCCAGATCATCTTGATAGATACTCTAGCTACAGTAATTACATTTCTTCAAAATTATCAATTTATGACTATTCCATGTTTAATATCATTAATCTCAATGAGCCTGAGGTTAACGGCATTAGTGGAGATAATTTCTTTTCAATTGAGAAGAATGAATCAAAGTGCGATTTCTTTGCAAGTAAAAAAGACAATTTGTATGAAGTTTTTCACCAAGGTAAAGTTTTAATGACAAGTGATGATTTATTAGTAGTTGGAAAACATAATATCGAAAACATGCTTGCCTCTTTAACTCTAGGGTATCGATTTGGTTTGTCTGTAAATACTATGAAAGAGGCTGCAATTGAATTTAAAGGACTGGTTCATCGATTAGAATTTGTGTCTACTATGAACCAAGTTGATTTTTATAATGATTCAAAATCAACTAATGCGATTTCAACCATAACTGCAATTAATGCTCTTTATACAAAGTATACAAATCTTGTTTTAATTTTAGGTGGAATTGCAAAAAAAGAAGACTATTCAGAGATGTTTAAACTAATCAATCAAAAGGTCAAGACAGTAGTCTTAATTGGTGAATCTAGTTCTGATTTTTTTAGACATATTGATGGACCTTGGGTAGTAATTTCAGAGTCAATGAAGGAAGCAGTTGAAGTATCTAAAGCGGTAGNAGAATCAGGCGCAGTTGTTCTATCACCAGGATGTGCAAGTTTTGATATGTTTGATAATTTTAGTAATAGAGGAGAAGTGTTTAAGCATCACGTTCTTGAAGATAATTGATTGCTTTATCAATATCCATTTGCTTGAGTATTAACGCACTATTTTCATCTCTTAGCCATGTGCACTGTCGCTTGCATAGCTGTCTTGTTGCTACGATAGCTTTTTCTACCATTTCTTTTTTAGAGTAAAGTCCTTCAAAATAATTCCATGCCTGNCTGTAACCAACACACCTCATAGATGCTATATCTAAATTAAGTTTTTGGTTTTTTCTTAGTGATTTAACTTCATCAAGAAAACCATTTTTAATCATTTCTATAAATCGATCCTCAATTCTTTTATGGAGTATGGATCTATCAGGCATAAGCACAATTTTTTTGATATTAAGATCTAGCTTGTTTTGATTTTTATTGCCTTGAAGTGCGCTTAGAGTTTCACCAGAAAGTTTATGAACTTCGAGAGCTCTTGTTATTCTTTGCGAATCATTAGGGTGAATTCTTTCTGCTGATTTTGGATCAATCTTTTGTAACTTTTCGTGTAATTTTTCACTCCCCATTTTTTGTAAAAGATTGTTAAAGTATTTTCGAGATTCATCTGTTGAGGCAGGAAGTGCAGATAAGCCATGCTCTAAAGCATTAAAATAAAACGAGGTACCACCCACTAATATTGGCAACTTACCCTCATTTAAAGCATTAGTAATATATTTTTTTGCTAGAGTAATAAATTCCGTGACTGAAAAACTGTCCTCTGGATTGCAAATATCTATCAACTTATGAGGGAAGCTTTTAAGCGTTTCCTTGTCAGGTTTTGCAGTGCCTATATCCATACCCTTATAGATTAGCGCTGAATCAACGCTGATTAATGTTGAGTCGATGATCTTACTTATTTCAATAGCTAGTTCAGTTTTTCCGGAAGCTGTAGGTCCCATCAAAAACAAAACAAAATTACTTGACTCAATAGTCATAACAATACTAGGCTTAATTCTGTATGACCTACATTATAATATCAGCTTTATATTTGTATCACTTAAACGATGTTTACAGTTTTAAATCAGGTTAGTGGTAAATCCTTTCAATCTAGTGGTGAAGAATCAGTTCTAGATGGCGCTCTTTCAAATGGCTATAATTTTCCATATGGCTGTCAAAATGGATTTTGTGGCCAATGTAAAGCGGTTATCTTGAACGGTGAAATTTCATATGATGGTGTGACTCCAGAGGCTATTAGCTCCGAAGAAGAGGATGCTAATATAGCTTTATTGTGTCAATGTAAGGCAAAAAGTGATTTATACATTGCAGTTGATGAGTTAGACTCTCTTGCCAATATTCAGATCCGAAGTATGCCCTGTCGGGTTGAAGAAGTGAATCATTTAAATCATGATGTCATTCAGCTTACGTTAAAAATTCCTGGGTCTCAATCTCTTCAATATTTAGCTGGTCAATATCTTGACATTGAGCATCCTGACTTTGAGCCCAGAGCTTTCTCAATTGCCAATGCACCGGTCAATTCAAATTTAATTGAACTGCATGTTCGTTTGGTTGAGGGTGGACAGTTTACTAACTTTGTCTTCAATACTTTAACAGAAAAGACAATCTTAAGAATTGAAGGGCCAAAGGGTAGCTTTTTTCTCAGAGAGGATAGCGATTGCCCAATTATATTTATTGCAGGCGGCACTGGATTTGGACCTATAAAAGCAATCATAGAGCATTTAATACTAATTCAATCATCAAGACCAATCCACCTATATTGGGGGGTGAGGACAGAGCAAGATATATATTTAAATCTACCATCAGACTGGAGTAAAAATCACTCTAACATCAATTTTATTCCAGTATTATCAGAACCTGATAGTTCTTGGAGCGGAGAGTCGGGTTATGTTCATGAAACGGTTGTGAAAGACTTTGAAAATTTAACTGATTATGAAGTTTATGCCTGTGGGCCTCCGGTGATGGTTAAAGCGGCGGCAAAAAGTTGCCTTGAAAATAATCTTATGAAAGAGAACTTTTTTTCTGATTCTTTTGAGTATGCAACTGTGAGTACAGCTGATGAGTAGCATGCAGAGCCATTTAGAAGGGCAGCTTGAGTTATCCTTAAATCCAGAGTACTGCGAGGTGGTTAATGAATCCAGTCAGCATTCAGGCCCAGCTTCAGAGTCACACTTTAAAATTGTTGTTGTGAGTTCTGACTTTGAAGAGATGAAGCTCATTGATCGCCACCGCTTTATCAACAAGCTTTTTGTTGATGAACTCAAATTGATCCATGCAATGGCGATGCATACCTATACACCAAAAGAATGGGAAAAACGTCAGGCGGCGCCTGACTCTCCAGAATGCTCTAGCAAGTCTTAGAAGTGAGATCGGCACTAATACTCTTTGTTATAGTTTTATCTGGCTGCCAGGGGCTTGTGGATAGTAATAACAAGTTAGCTCGATTCAATGCACCAAATTCAAATGTAAGTCAAAATTTTCAAGATGATGATCTTTGGGGTTATATTGCAAATAACCAAGAAATTAATTTTGGATTTAATACCAGAATTCAAAACCATATCGACTGGATTAGTACTCAACCAGATTATCTGGCCTCAATTTCAAAAAGAGCCGAGCCATTTCTATACCTTGTTGTTTCTGAAACTGAAAGGCAAGGCGTTCCAATTGAAATTGCTTTGTTGCCAATTGTTGAGTCTGATTATTATCCATTTTCATACTCTCATGGAACGGCAACGGGGTTATGGCAATTCATTCCCTCTACTGGAAAGATGTATGGTCTAGATGATGATTGGTGGCATGAAGATCGAAGGGATGTTTTGGCCTCAACAGAGGCTGCAATACGCTATTTAAAAGATTTAAATAAGATGTTTGATGGTGATTGGCTGCTTTCTATCGCAGCCTATAACGCTGGCCCAGGAAGGGTTCAACGAGCGATTGATAAAAATCTTAAAGAAGGAAAAAAAATAGATTACTGGAGCTTGGATTTACCAAAAGAAACTGAGAGGTATGTTCCAAAACTGCTTGCAATAGGTTCTGTACTTAAAAATCCAGCCCTTCATAATCAAACCCTGACGAAAATTAAAAACAAACCTTTCTTGGAAGGCAATCCAACTAGACTCCCAGTTTGATCTTGCATTAATTGCTCAGTGGACAGGTTTAAGTATCAAGGAAATTTATTCATATAACCCCGGATTAAAGAGATGGGCGACGCCCGAAGATCTTCCATATACAATCTTGCTGCCTCAAGAGGTAATCAATCAATTTAGTGATAACTTGGCTAAACAGGGTAATAGAACAAAAATAAGTTGGACCCGTTACCAGGTTAAAAAGGGCGACAGCCTTAGTCTCATTGCTGAAAACTATAAGACGACGGTTGATCAAATTAAAAGTGCTAACGAGCTTAATAATGACTTAATCAAGCTAAACAGTTATCTGATTGTTCCTTTGGCAAAGGAATCCGAAGAATANTATTCTTTGTCTGAAGCTCAANGGGAAAAAAGTAGGCTAANTATCAATAAAAATTCAGAGAAAAAAGTATACAAAGTGGTGACTGGTGATAGCTTATGGTTGATTGCAGTCAAGCATGATGTAACTGTGAATGAACTGGTCAGATGGAATCAAATTGTCCCTTCTAAGCCGCTCTCAATTGGTAAAGAGCTTGTTATCTTGAATGAGAATAAAAACAAGACTGAGCTTGCTAAAATAATGAATACAGGGATTGATATCAATAAAAAAATAGTTTACACAGTTAGATCTGGTGATAATCTCTCACTAATTGCTCAAAAATATAAAGTAAAAGTATCTGAAATAAGAGCTTGGAATGACTTAAATGAAGAGTATATTTTGCAACCGGGTGACAAATTAACCATTACAATTAACGTAGTCAATTCAAATTTATCATGAACAATATTCCTATAAACCAAACTATCCTTGCGACTTTAGCATTTTCACTTTCTAACTGGAGAAAGCTTCTAGAAGCTAGTATTTTTCCGATATTAATGTGCTTACCATTGGCGACCGTACTACCTGAACTCATGAATATCATAAATTCTACATATAACCCTGAAGTCATGCTTGAGAGTGACGTTAACTTCCCTTTAATATATTTATTAATGTTTATTTATGCAACTTTAGCATTATTAATGAATGTCTATCGAATAGTTGTATCAGGAAATAATTCTATTGCTAGATTGGGAATTGTTATACCTAATGTAAGAGTAGGTCGCTTCCTTCTTTTATCTATACCTCTCGTAATGGGCCAAATAATTTCTTTGTTTATTCCTTTCTTATTTCCAATCGTTTACCTGTTATTAATACCTATTTCACTTAATTTGATATCCATTGCGAATGATGTTCCATACAAGAGCATACAAGTATCATTTAGAGCTCGACTGAATATCTTCATAATTAATTTTATTGCTCCATTTCTTTTTATAACTTTATTAGGATTAATTGGGAATAGTTATTTAGATTTCGTTCTGACGTTCTTTTCCATTTTTTGGACATCAATTAGTTTGGCTCTATGCTATGCAGTCATAATGGCGAATAGCTCAGCGCAAAGCCATTAGGATAACGCATATCAAAAATACCCCTTGTCCGAATTTTTTTGTATTTTTTTAACTTTTCAAAAGACTTTACAAATATCTCAAGTCGTTCATTCTGCTTTTGATGCCCTAGAATGACTTTAATGTTATTCTCTAGAGTAAGCTCATCAATTGAGTTTCTCTCGAAAGTAGAGATTTTGACCGGATCTAAGATTGATTGATATAGAACGAAATCATCATAAAAATTTTTGACAGATACTTCTGACACTAATCCAATTGGCGCATCCGAGTTGATTGTCAGATTGGGCTTAAATAGTACACCTTGTGAAGAGATATAGCCTTGAGAGCCCCATCTCATTGCGACATCGTGTTTCTTAATGGATACCTTGATACGATTCCAAAATATTCTTTGGGTTTCAACATTTAATACCCATGGGTTTTGATAAATCTTACTTTTAATTTTATTCAAATTTAGCAGGTATTTATTATTTAAAACGGGTTTAATTAAATCATCATATTGATGAGCATGAGTAGTTAGCTCGCCATCAATNTCCCAGGAGATATGAGGCTCCANTAATTTTGAGCGATCCACAAGATATACGACAAAGGCAATTGAGAAAGCTATCAGAAAGAATATGCAGATCTTCAGTGCCCTCTTTAAGACACTCTTTAGTGGTTTTTTTTGTTGCTTTGGACGATTGAGTCTTTCTTTAGCCATGTAGTATTTTTATTACTAATTCTTCAAAACTTATATTTAAAGCTTTTGCAGCCATTGGTACAAGAGAATGNGATGTCATACCTGGCACAGTATTAATTTCCAGTAGAAAAGGAACTCTATCTTTATCAAGAATAAAATCAACTCTCCCCCATCCCGATGCGCCGGTTAAATTGAATGCTTCTAGTGCAATTTTTTGGAGATTAAGTTCCTGCTCTTGTGTTAAGTCTGATGGACAAAGGTATTCAGTTTTATTGCTGAAATATTTTGAATGATAGTCATAAATATCATGATCTGAAATTATCTTTATACTGGGTAAAGTTTCACCATTTAATATTGAGACAGTATATTCATCACCATCAATCCACTGCTCAACTAATGCCTGATTTCCATATTGAAAAGCTGTTTCAAGAGCGGCATCAAGTTCTGACTCCTCCGATACTTTTGTAACCCCATTACTTGAGCCTTCTAGGGTCGGTTTGACAGCCCAAGGTAGGGGAAATGTTACTGTGTCCAAATCTTTACCTTTTGTTGCAACGATCGAAGCTGAGAGGGGAAGTTTATGATTGCTCCATAAATCTTTGGTTGCAGCTTTGTCCATGCATAGCTTTGAAGCTTTGGCGCCAGATCCAGTATATGAAATATTGTTTTTTTCAAGCTCAGATTGAATAAATCCATCCTCGCCGCCCCTGCCATGAAGAACGATAAATGCTTGATCAAATTCTCTTGACCACAGTTGATCGAGATTATCTTTAGTAAGATCGTATGCAAAGCAGTCTAATTTAGAATTAGAAAGGGCATCATAGACTGCCATCCCACTGAGAAGTGAAATTTCTCTCTCAGCGGAGTAGCCCCCCATGAGAACCGCAATCATATGATGATTATTTCGGTTTCAAGAGCAATATTGTGCTTCACTTTGATCGTCTCTTGTATGTGGGCAATTAAATTCTCAATATCCATTGCTGATGCATTATCTTGGTTAATAATATAATTTGCATGTTTCTCTGATACGCATGCACCTCCAACACAAAAACCCTTGAGACCACTATCCTCAATTAATTGAGCAGCGTAGTGATTTTTAGGATTTTTAAATACACTTCCACAGCTTGGCAAGCCAATTGGCTGAGTTGAATTTCTTTTTTGGAGAAGCTCACCCACATTATCATTTTGTTTCTCAAGATTAAAGTCGAAAGTAGCACTTACAAAAAATTCATTTTTGAATCGATGCAATGTCGAACGGTATGAAATTTCATAGTCTTTCGGAGTTCTATTTTGGAGTTCTCCAGAAAGGCTCATTGTTTTGACAGAGCTGACGTACTGCCAGACTTCAGAGCCAAAAGCACCAGCATTCATAGCTAGAGCGCCGCCTACAGTTCCAGGGATTGCACTCAGAAATTCAGCTCCATATTTAAGTTGCGCGAGAGCAAATCTAGAAAGTTTAGCCAAGGAGGTGCCTGCACCAGATTCAATTAAGTTTTTCGAAATCGATAGCTCTTTTAGATTTTTTGTATGGATCGTGACACCCTTAAAGCCGCTGTCCCGCACTAAAAGATTACTGCCCAAGCCAACCAGAAGAACCGGCTTTTTGTTATTTTTTAAAAATTCTGAAAGCTCATCAATATTTGTTGGTTGAAAAAACTCACTGGTAGCGCCTCCAGACCTTAGAGAGCAGTGTTTTGACATTGGCTCATTAAATTTAAGCATAGAGTCTTTTAACAAAAATGATCTTTTAATTGATGTGGAATTTTATTTACATCACCAGCACCAAGGGTAAGGATGACATCATTCTCAGTAACGATATTTGGGATAATTTCAATTATTTCTGCAATATCTTTGGCAACAACTGGATCGATTGAGCTTCTTCTTCTTATAGAATCTGCAAGTGTTGATGAGCTAATTGTATTTATTGGGGCTTCATTTGCTGAGTATATATTGAGCAATATTAATGCATCAACTTTAGACAGACTACTAACGAATTCATTAAACAGATCTCTCGTTCTAGAGTATCTATGAGGTTGAAAGATGACAACTAACCTTTTGTCTGGATAAGTATTTCTCAAGGTGCTTATGACCTCAGATATTTCATTTGGATGATGGCCATAGTCGTCAAATAGTGGAGTCTTATTTGAGTTGATAGTAAGTTTTTGGTGATAGTCTAATCTTCTAGATACTCCACTAAAATGGGATAGAGCTTTTTGAATAACATCTATTTTAATATCAAGCTCAATAGCAATACTTATTGCAGCAAGTGCATTTAAGATGTTATGTCTGCCGATTAGGTTGAGTGAAATAGGAAAACTTTTTTCATACTTCACACAGCTTACATCAAACGACATTTTCATTTCATTTTGCGATACATTTGAAGCCTTTACATCGGCTGAATCACTAAATCCATAACTTAAAACTGGCCTATGAATTTTTTTAAGAATATTCTTAACCCCTTTGTCATCAACACAAGCAACACAAATGCCATAGAATGGAAGGTTAGAGGTAAAGCTGATGAAAGCCTCAGTCAAATTATCGTAGTTATGGTTATAAGTTGACATGTGGTCTTCATCTATATTTGTAATGACGCTTAACATTGGTTGAAGGTGAAGAAAGGAGGCGTCACTCTCATCTGCCTCCGCGATTAGGTAGTCACTTTTACCAAGTTTTGCATTCATCCCTGTCGCATTAATAATTCCACCAATAATATAAGTAGGGTCCAGTTTAGCTTCACTCATTATATGAACAATAAGGCTTGTTGTCGTTGTTTTGCCATGCGTTCCAGAGACAGCTATCCCAAATCGAAATCGCATTAACTCACCTAGCATTTCTGCTCTAGGAACAATCAATAGTCTTTGGTGTCTTGCTTCCTGAAGTTCGGGATTATTTTTATTAATAGCTGAAGAGACAACGACCGCCTGTTTACCTGTGACATTTTCAGCCTTTTGAGAGTAACTAATTTGACAGCCGATCTTTTCAAGTTTTTCAGTAATTGGGCTTGACTGAATATCAGAACCAGAGATTTCATAACCCAAATTGACAAGCACTTCAGCAATTCCACTCATTCCAGAGCCTCCAATACCTATGAAATGAATTTTATTGATTTTTGATCGTGTAGGGTTGTCTATTAAAGTCATGATTTACTAACAGTGATTATAGTTAT
>JGI26238J51125_1001072_pt1 | contig 9801 bp, 7 predicted proteins | sample SaaInlV_100m_DNA_FD_51125 | JGI IMG/M metagenome (IMG submission 51125) | reverse complement strand
GACTTGTTAAAGTATTACCTGTAACTGCTCCATCCCCATTTACTAAATTAAACACACCTTTTGGTAATTTAATTTCATCTATCATTTCAGCTAATATCATAGAAGATAGAGGTGAAATTTCCGATGGTTTAAGAACCATAGTACATCCGCTCGCTATTGCAGGAATTACTTTTAAACATGTTTGGTTCATTGGCCAATTCCATGGAGTAATTAATGCACAAACTCCCTTTGGTTCATGTAAAATCTTACAGTTGGGCGCATGTTCTCCAAGATTTTCTTCAAAATTATATTCTTTTAATACCTTAATAAATGTTTTGATATGACTTGCCCCTGTACCAGCTTGAAGCTGAGTTGAAAAATCTATTGGCGCTCCCATTTCAAGAGAAATTGCTTGAGCCATATCTGCCCATCTCTTTTTATACACATCGTACAAAGCTTCTAAATATTTTAATCTTTCTTCTTTTGAAGAAAATGCCCAAGTCTCAAAAGCTTTTGTAGCAGCACTTACCGCATCATTAACATCCTCAACTCCACCTAAAGATATTACTGCACATTCTTCTTCTGTTGAAGGATCTATTACTTTTATGTCGTTAGGTTTTTTTGGAGAAACCCATTCNCCATTTATATAAAATTTTTTCTTATCTAACATTTTGAGAAACTATCCTTTCTTTATGATTTTGCAAATAGATTTGTTAATTCGTAAACAATTGTTGCAGCCGCCAATGATGTAACTTCAGCATGATCGTATGCTGGTGAGACTTCTACCACATCAGCAGATACTAAATTTAATCCTGAAAGTCCTCTTAAAACATTCACCATCTCTCTTGTGGTCATTCCAGCAATCTCGGGTGTTCCTGTGCCTGGTGCAAAAGCAGGATCAAGTACATCAATATCTATTGATAAATATAAAGGATTATCACCTACTCTCTTTTTAATTCTCTCTGCAATTTTATCTGTTCCCTCAGTTTGAAATTCATCACAATGAATTATCTTAAATCCAAAACTTTCATCATTTTTAATATCATCTCTACTATAAAGTGGACCTCTAATACCTACGTGCATAGAAGCATCATCTAAAAATAATCCCTCTTCTCTTGCTCTTCTAAAAGGTGTTCCGTGTGTATAAGGAGCACCAAAATAAGTATCCCAAGTATCTAAATGTGCATCAAAATGAACTAGGGCAACTGGTCCATTACATTTTTTATTAATTGCTCTAAGAAGTGGTACTGCTATTGTGTGATCACCGCCTAAACTAATTATACCACCTACTTTATTTAATAAATCTGTAGCTCCAGCTTCGATTTGTTTTATAGCTTCATCAATACTAAAAGGATTGCAGGTGATGTCGCCAGCATCTGCTACTTGCTGAACTTTAAAAGGTTCTACATCATAACTTGGATGATAATTAGTTCTCAAATGTCTTGAAGCTTGACGAATACTTTGTGGGCCAAATCTTGCGCCAGGTCTATAACTTGTACCAGCATCAAATGGAACTCCTACAATTGCAACATCACAACTTTCAACATCTCTTAATTCTGGTAATCTTGCAAAAGTTGACGGACCGGCAAACCTTGGAACTTTAGTTCCACTAACAGGTTGAACTGGATTTTTATTACGTTCTTTTTTCATTTATAAACAAAATGTACCACATTCTTTTTAAATCTAATATCATCTAAATTATATATATGAGGATTTTTAAGCTAGTTTTAATATCATTTTTTTTAATAACTTCAGCAAATTCTAATTCTATTTATAATCTAATCAAAATCCCAAATTTAGAAATCTATGAATTAAAAACTCCAAATAAACTTAAATATTTTTATGCAATCAAACCCTTTAGACTTGGTATTCAAAAAAATATAGCTTGCAGCAACTCAGATAAAAAAACGTATGATGAAAAATACCAAATAATATCTAACAATTTGAAAAGATATTCAAAAGAATTTTTAAGAAAGATTAATCTTAAATATATCGTCATGTGTGAAAACCTATCTATTTCAGGAATAAATACAGCCGGAATTCCAGATCATGTAATGAAAACATTAATTATAGATATAAAATTTAATGAAAAATATTTTGAAAGGGTAATGCACCATGAGTTATTTCATATTATTAACGATGGATATAAAGAATTATTTGATGATGATGAGTGGAAAAAATTTAATGAGCCAAATTTTAAATATGTAGATTGCTCTACTTGCTCAAAAAAATTAGGGCTTGATACTTATAAAAATACTAATGGTTTTTTTACGGAATATTCAATGACAATACCATCTGAAGATATGGCTGAAGTATATTCTCATTTAATAACTGGGAATTATGAAATTTCAGATGATAAAATTTTGAATAAAAAAATTAAATTTATTAAAGATAAATTAAAAGAAATTGATAATACTTTTGTATTTTAAGCATGATAAAAAAAGTTAAAGCCTCATTACATGAAAAATTAATTTTTATTTTTTTAGTACTAGTTGGAGTTTTTGCTTTAGGTTTTACTATTGTTATAAAAAATAAGTGTTTGTTTGTAAAAGATTTCGATCCACAAAAAATTAATTTTGAGAAACCAAATAATATTGTTGTTCTTAATGTTGAGTGTGGAAATGTTATAATTGAACTTTATCCTGAAATATCTCCAAATGGAGTTGAGAGATTTAGAAAATTAATTAATTTAANGGCATATGATAATGTTGCTTTTCACAGAGTAATTAAAGATAAANTGGTTCANGCTGGNGATCTTGAGTTTGGTAAAAAAGATCAATTAGATTATGGAAAAATTGGAACTGGGAGATCAGATTTTGGTACTATTAAATCAGAGGTTGATGCTGAGTTTAATTTTGAAAGAGGTACAGTTGGTTTAGCGAGATCTTTAAAATATNATACTGAAGATAGTCAGTTTTTTATTATTCTTGATAATGAGCCTTTATTTGAAGGCGAATATACTCCTATTGGAAAAGTGATTTATGGTATTAAAGCTTTAGAAAAAATTAGATATTTTCATAGATCTGAATATGTCCTTAGACCTGATTTTATAAATACAGTAAGGATGTTTAAGTAAAAATTAATTAACTAGTGGCTTACCTGTTGCAAGTGTATGCTTAATTCTATCTTGAGTTTCTTTGGTCTCAATTAATCTCATGAAAGCATNTAATTCTAACTTATATAAATCATCTTCTGATAATGCTTTGTCAATTGTGGTGTCACCACCACTTAACACGTGAGCTAATTCCTGTGCTACTTTTAAACCGTGATCTAGAATTACTTTGTCATTATATAACTTATCTAAAATCTTATTCATTTCAGGAAGCACTGTTTTTCCTGGAAGATTAAATTTTGTCTCAGATGGTGATTTGAAGTCTTTATTATTTTTTAAAATTTCCTTTGAAACTTCTAACAAGCTGTTTCTATTCATAATTTTTTTATCTTCAGGTTTTAAGTATTTCATTGGCTCAGCCTCAACAGAAGAGGTTGCTGTCTTACCATACCCAATTATATCGAATACTTTAAGAGGAGCATAATTTGCATCTTTTTTAGCTTCTTCTGTATCAAGCCATCTAGCCAACATTTCCTTACATCCACCTCCAGCTGGAATTAAACCAACAATAGTCTCTACCAAACCAACAACAATATTTGTATGTGAAGCTACAAAATTACTTTGAACCATCACTTCAAATCCTCCACCAAGAGTTAAACCTGATGGAGCTGAGATTACNGGGTGCTCAGAATATTTTAAGTGCTTACATATTTCTTGAAAATATTTAATAAATTTTTCAATTGATTTGAAATCCCCTTTGTTCGCAAAATCCATCGTATAAGTTAAATTTACTCCAGCAGAAAATTGCATGCTCTCATTGATAATAATTAGAGGTTTATCAGTTGCTTTTTTAAGAGCATCCATTGAATCATAATCAAGTGCGTTAGCTTTAGTAGTAAACTCAACTATATTATAATCTTGAAAACGATAAACTTGAGCTGAATTATTTCCATCCATACTGATAGCTTTTTTCTTAACTTTTCCCAATGTTTCAATCTCAGTATATTTTTGTCGTGAACCATAAAAATCTTGGTTTTTGCTTTTAGATAAATTTTCTAAAAACTCATTTCCTTGAAATAAATCTATCTTATTAAAAAAATTTTCAACACCGATTTCTTCTAACATTTCAAATGGGCCTTTTGCCCAATTAAAGCCTAATCTCATCGCTTCATCTATGTCATTAAAATCTTTAGTAATTCCAGGAACTAATGAAGATGAATATTTTATAATTTTAGAAATAACAGACCAGGCATACTTACCAAATTTATCCTCTCTTGAGATTAAAGATCTTAAATCAACTTTATCAGAANCAATATTAATTTTTTGACTTGAAGAATACTCACCAGTTTCAAGGTTAATTGCTTCCATAACCTTAGTTGCACCAGTTTTATTCATCCGGTAAAAACCGCCCTTACCTTTTCGACCAGTATAACCTGTTTCAATTAATTTTTTTACTAGAGGAATTTCCTTTGCAACTTCTTGAAAAGGATCATTTTCTGATAATTCTTTAATAAAACTTTTTAAAACATCGGCCATCAAATCAATTCCAATCAAATCATAAAGGCCAAAAACTCCTGTCTTTGGAATTCCCATTGGTCTTCCAAATATTGCGTCAGCTTCTTCAATACTTAATTTCATTTTAAAGGCTTCAGTCATTGCAACTTGCATAGCAAAAACACCTATTCTATTTCCTAGAAATCCTGGAGAATCATTACAAACAATTGCTCCTTTTCCTAATTCTATTTCACAAAANTTCTTTAANGAGTTNATTTNAGCTAAATCATTATTNTCATTTTTAACNATCTCTAATAGCCCCATGTATCTGACTGGATTAAAAAAATGAGTNATACAAAAATCTTTTTTTTCTTCTGTNGTTAATTTTTCAGATAAAACNTTAATAGGAATAGATGAAGTATTGGATGAAACAATNGCTCCCTCTTTTCTATTTTTAAAAATTTTTTCGTATATATTATGTTTAATATCAATTCTCTCAACTACTGCTTCAACTACCCAATCAGCCTCTTTAACCACATCAAAATTATCATTGATATTTCCTACTTTGATATGATCAATTTGCGATTTATCTAATAGCAGCGGGGGTTTTGATTTGAAAATTCTATCTCTAGCTTTTTTGGAAATCTCAGTAGTAAGATCTAATAAAGTTACAGGGACTTTAGCATTGCATAAATGAGCAGCTATTCCACTACCCATTGTACCTGATCCAATAACTACAACTTTTTTGATATCCATAAAATGTGGACACTATAACAAAATCTATTAAAGACAATTACTAATATAATCTCTCTACCAATAATTGAATAAATATATATATTAACAAAATGTTTAAATCAGTTATTGCAGGCTATTCTAGATCTCCTTTCACTATTGCTAAAAAGGGTGCGTTAATAAATGTTAAGCCTGATGAATTATTATCAGAAGTTATCAAAAATCTTATTTCAAAAACTCAAATAAATAAAAAAGATATAGAAGATGTGATTATTGGTTGTGCTTTTCCAGAAGGAGAGCAAGGTTTTAATATAGGTAAAATTGTAACTTTCTTAAGTGATATGGATATAAAAACAGCTGGGACAACAGTTAATAGATGGTGTGGATCTTCAATGGAAGCTATTCATATTGCTGCTGGAAAAATTTCAATGGGCGCAGGTAAAGCTTTTATTTGTGGNGGTGTAGAAAGCATGACTAGAGTAACTACTGGTTTTAACCCTTTGCCTTATCCTAAATCAGATACTGAAAATTCTCATTTATATTTTACAATGGGTACTACCGCAGAAAACGTAGCAAAAAGATATTCTATTGATAGAAGATCTCAACAAGAGTTTGCAATTTCAAGTCATCAAAAAGCTTATGAGGCACAATCAAAAGGGAAGTTTAAAAAAGAAATTACAAAAATAAATAATTGTTTAATAGATGGAGGGATTAGGCCTAATTCTAATCAAGAAATATTAGATGGCTTAAAAGTTATCTTTGATGAAAATGGAACTGTTACAGCAGCAACTTCATCTCCTTTAACAGATGGTGCAGCAACGACACTTATATGTGAAGAGCAATACGCTAAAGATAATAATTTAGAAATAGGAAGAATTGTCTCTACTGCGGTTGAAGGATGTGATCCAGATTATATGGGATTAGGACCTATTGGTGCGACTAGAAAAGCTTTAAAAAGAGCAAACTTATCAATTAAAGATATTGATATTATTGAACTTAATGAAGCTTTTGCATCTCAATCATTAGCTTGCATTAAGGATTTAGAAATTGATATCAAGAAAGTCAATCTTGATGGTGGAGCAATATCTCTAGGTCACCCTCTTGGGGCAACTGGTGCAAGAATTACAGGAAAAGCAGCAGAATTATTGGTAAGAGAAAATAAAAAATATGCTTTAGCTACTCAATGTATTGGATTTGGTATGGGTATAGCAACAATTATAGAGACTGTTAATTAATTATCTATTAATTCCTCTTAGCCTTTCAGATCTTCTTCTTAGAAGTTCTGCTGTAACTAGAATTAAAGTAGACATTACAATCAAACATGTTGCAACCGCCATTATAGTTGGACTTAACTGTTCTCTTAATCCTACCCACATTTGAATTGGGATAGTTGTATTCTCTAAGCCAGCTAAAAACAATACAACTACAACTTCATCAAATGAGGTTACAAAAGCAAATAATGCACCAGAAATCACACCTGGCATAATTAAAGGTAGTGTTATTTTCATAAATGTATTTACTGGGTTACTACCTAAACTTGCAGCAGCACGTGTTACACTATGATCAAAACCTGACAAAGTTGCTGTCACTGTAATTACTACAAATGGTGTACCTAAAATAATATGTGATAAAATAATTCCCGTATGAGTGGCTGATAAACCAACTTTTGCCATAAAGAAAAATATTGCAGTACCTGAAATAATTAATGGAACAATCATTGGTGAAATTAACAAAGCCATGAATGCTGCTTTATAAGGCATATGTCTGCTGCTTAAACCTAAGGCAGCTACTGTTCCAAGAATTGTCGATCCAATTGTTGCAAAGAAAGCTATAAATAAACTATTTTTAGTGGCCAAACCCCATGGATTTTTAGTTCCATAAATCATGTCTTCATACCACCTTAAAGAAAAACCTTCAGGATCCAGTGCTAACATTTTAGCTGAAAAGTGAATGTATTGTTCAGCGTTAAATGAAAGTGGTAAAATTACAAATAAAGGTGCAATTAAAAAAAAGAATACAAATCCACAAAAAGTTAAATATGTATAATGCCATATTCTATAATTTAAAGGTGTGTGATTTGGTAATGCCATAAATTATCCTAATTTAATATTATCTATTCCAACAAGTTTGTTATAAATCCAATAAATTGCTAAAACTCCAACTAATAGCATTGTGCCAAGAGCAGACGCAAAAGCCCAGTCTAACGAACTTTTCATATGATAAGCAATAGTGTTACTAATTAAAGACCCACTTGCACCTCCAACTAATGCAGGAGTTATGTAGTAACCAATAGCTAAAATAAATACCAATAAACATCCAGCACCAATACCAGGAATAGTTAAAGGGAAATAAATTTTTACAAATGAAACAAGTGGTGTCCCACCTAATGATTTTCCTGCTCTCATTAAACTTGGAGATATAGTTTTCATCACACTGTAAAGTGGTAAAACCATAAAAGGTAATAATATTTGAGTCATCGCCACAAATGTTCCGATTACATTATACATTAATTCAGGTCTATTGTCGTCAGCTGCTAAACCAATCCATACAATTAAATCATTTATTGGACCTTGTTGTTGAAGCAAAACCATCCAGCTAGAAGTTCTGACTAATAATGATGTCCAAAAAGGAAGTAGTACGCAGATCATTAATAAATTACTATATTTCATTGGTAGGGTTGCTAACAAATGTGAAATTGGATAAGCAAGAATAAAACAAAAAATTGTAACCCAAAAAGCTACATTCAATGTTCTCATCCATAAAATTTTATAAATTCTTCTTTCTTCTTCAACACTAACTATGTTTCTATCTTGATCAAACGTCATATCCACACCTTTAAGATATTTTGCATATGACCAATTTGGAGATGCATTTTTTAAAGCAACCAAATATTCAGGTTGGCTCCATCTTTTATGAACTTTAATAAACTGCTCTTTATAATTACCTTCTTCAAACTTGCTAATTTTTCTAACTGTTTTTTTTATTAAGCTACTAAATCCTGATTTTTCATAATTTAATCTAGCTATAATTTTTCCATAAGTTTTATTTTGTTTCAAATAAGTTAAGTCTTCATAAAGTCCTTTATAAACGGGCTCATCTGGTAAATCATTTCCATCCCACTTTTCCATTGCGTCAAATGTTTTAGGAAGCATCTTTGTAATCATACGATCATCAACGCTCCTAAACAACATGTCTCCTATTGGAAAAACGTAGATAATTAAGATAAATAAAAATAAAGGAGCTACAAGCAAAACTGCTTTTAATTTATTTTTTCTTTCAGCCTTTTTAAGACTTTGTTCTAAAGGTATTCCGTCTGATGATAAAATTTGTTCTTTACTCATAATTTAAAAAAAAAGGGCGGTTATTTTTCGTAACCGCCCTAATATTATAATAAAATTTTAATCTATAAAACTAAATTATAGACCAGCTTTCATTGCTTCCCATTTCTCATTAATCTCGTCCTGGTTATCTGCCCAGAAGTCAGGATTCATAAGAATGTGGCTTTTTAAGTTAGCAGGATTCGTTGGCATATGAGGTACCATGTTAGTTTTACCATCTTTAAACCAAGGTTCTCCAGCTTCCATAATAGCAATTGAAGATTTTCTCCAAGGAGCGTAAGCAATATACTTAGCACTTCCTGCTAAACCTTCAGTACTAGTCATTTCAGCAAGTACTTTTAAAGCACTACCATCAGCATAACCTGGACCACCTTTAACTAATGCAAAATACTCATAGTCAAGAATTTGAGCATCCCATACTTGTACAATTGGAGTTCCTTCCATTTGTGCGTTAAAGAATCTACCATTCCAACCTGTTGCCATTACTACTTCACCGTTAGCTAGTAGTTCTGGTGGTTGAGCACCAGCATTCCAGAATACACATCCACCGTTTGGATCTGTACAAAGTTTTTTAATTTTATTTAAAGCTCTATCAATACCAGAACCTTCCATTTTTCTGTAAAGTAAATCTCCACCAGCTTGTGCTCCGCTAGCTTTTACTCCATCAGCTACAAGTGCAATTTCTAAGTTAGACATTGCGCCTTTATAGATTGCTCTTTTGCCTGGAAACTTTTTAGTGTTGAAAAAGTCTTTAATAGTTGTTGGTTTTTTGCTTCCAATTTTATCATCATTATAAGCGAAGTTCCAAGAGTACAGAATGTTTCCAACTGCACATTTTGAAGGCATGCTTGTAAAGAAGTCTTGACTTGCAGGTGTTCCATCTGGAGCAGCTGAGAAGTCTTTATCAAAATCGAATTCATGGAAAATTCCTTCGTCACATCCAATAATTGTATCTTTTGCATATACATCAATGATGTCCCAAGTTATTGCTCCAGCTTCTTTTTGAGCTTTAATTTCTGATAATCCACCAGTGTAGTCTACCCAATTAACAGGTATTCCTAATTTTGCTGCTGTAGGATCACCATACCCTAATTTTTGTGACTCTGTATAAGCTCCACCCCAAGACACTACAGTAACTGCAAATGCTGAAGTTGTTACAGAAAGTACAAAAGAAAGAGCAAGTAATAATTTACTTAATTTTTTCAT
>JGI26238J51125_1001064_pt1 | contig 9841 bp, 10 predicted proteins | sample SaaInlV_100m_DNA_FD_51125 | JGI IMG/M metagenome (IMG submission 51125) | reverse complement strand
TATACACTTATTGGAGAAAAGGTTAAACCTTTAGTTTTAGAGAGACTGTATTAAAGTTAACTCAAAATTTACCAAAATTCGCACATCCCATTATTTAATTCTGTAAAATAATCTTGTAGTTTGTTGATTTCCCTGTTGGAAAAATGTAACGAAAGGAAAATTATGGATACATTTATGGATGAAATAAAAAATATAAAAATGCTTACAAGAGTCGTAGCCGTTGGGGTTTTAATTAACTTCGCAATTATTGCATTATTGCAAGGGCCGGATGTTGTAGGTTTTGATCCAACTTATGGGACGATTACATCAATCCTCAACTTTGTGATAGCATTTTGTACCACAGGAGTGCTCATGGGTATCTATGTTGTATTTGATGTTAAAAAGACATTTGACCTTGCTCATATGCACAGTGTATTATTTGTTGCTGTTTGTGTTCAGATGATTTTTGCCTTAGGATCAGTTTTTACATATAACAGTGTGTTTGAAACTGTTCTAACTGCAAGTCAAGTTGGTGCCATTGGAGGATCAATTACTAATACTATATTCTTCCTTTATGGAATGTATGCATACTTATTGGTAACAAGAGATCACAACAATTTATTGAGTAGCAGAACTCAAACTGTTGGCAAGATTTTTGCAGGTATTATTGTTCCAGTGCAAGCCTTAACTTTATTTGGTTTAATACCAGCAGCAGTTTTTGCACCCCTCTTTGTTCTTGGTGGAGTTGTCTTATATCCTTTACTTATGATTGGCATAGGGGATGCAATAGGAAACTACCAGCAAACATAGGGATAAATCATTTCCACAAGATAGGAACATACAAAACTCAATAGAATAGAGTTATATGCCTAGCCAAAGAAGATATGATATTGATGCATTGCGATCTATAGCAATGTTTCTACTTATTTTTTATCATCTTGGAATATCTTTTACTTCTATTGCTCCATATATCGCATTTGTTCAAAACAAACGAGTCACAGATAGTTTATGGATTATTCTCAGCTTTCTGAACACCTGGAGAATTCCCCTTGTTTTTTTGATAGCTGGAATTGCCCTCCGTTTATCTTTTCAAAAAAGAGGTAAATCTCAAATCTTAAAAGAAAGATTAAAAATGTTGGGGCTTCCTTATATTTTTGGATCGCTTACCTTTGGAGCTGCCTCTGTCGCAATAGCTGCAACTTATTATGAGGGGTGGTCGGATGAATATCTTTGGATAGGCATGTATACAATTTTTGATGGCATTCATCTATGGTTTTTAAAGAATATTCTTTTTTACTGCTTGGTGCTTATTCCTTTACTGAATCTAATTTCAAATAAAGATTCAAAAGTAAATATTATTTCAAAGCTTTTAGACAAACCTGCTGGGGTATTTGTGTTTTCTATCCCAGTAATTTTAGAGGGACATTTGTTCAACAATATAGACTATGCTTCATATGCAAATACCAGTCATGGTTTTGTCTTAGGATTTATATGGTTTTTTATGGGTATTGTCCTTGTTTCTCAGGGTGATAGTTTCTGGAATTCAAATAAAAGAAATTGGAAAATACATCTATTTTTAGGATTTAGTTTGTATTTTTATAGATTAATAAATAGTTTTGAAAGTGGCCTAGCTCTTGATAATCGCTTAATTGCATTTGAGTCATTTAATTTTATATTCGCAATGCTCGGGTTGGGCGCGACCTATTTAAATACAAATTCACCTCAGCTCACTTACTACAAGACAGCTGTTTATCCGGTTTACATCGTACACCTACCCGTCCAGATGGCATTAATGTCTTACTTTGCAGGCGTAAATATCCATCCAATTATTAAATTCCCTCTGGTTCTATTCTTAATAGTTTTTTTAAGTTTGACGATTTACCATGCCATTAAAAATATAAAATTTCTGAGACCACTTTTTGGACTTAGAAATAAATAGAGAGCTATTTATGAATAACAGAATCTTGATGAGGATAATCATAACTGCAATATTCATTATTTACTTATTTGTATCCGATGGTTATCTGGCAAGAAGACTCGTTCAGCTACCTGAGCTACTATTAAATAATTTTTAACCTATGGTTGTCCTATGAAATTAACTGATTTTTCAACTGTGCAGTACATTAACCTAATTACCTACAGGCGAGACAATACTCCAGTATCGACAGCTGTTTGGGTTGTTGGGATCGAGGATGCCTTATATGTGACGACAGGTAAGGTCTCTGGAAAAGTTAAGCGAATTAAAAATAATGGGAAAGCAACGATTCACGAAACTAATCAGTCAGGCTCACAAAAACTTTCAGAGGACTTAGACCTCCATGCAACAATTGTTGAAGACCGAGTAGAGAAGCAGGACGGTATAAAAGCAATAACTAAGAAATATGGCCTTATGGCAAAGATGATGATGCGAGGACCTGATGAAGGTAGAGCTATCATTAAGCTGACCAACTCTAAATAACACTAATTTCACAAGAATAATTTATTTGTGAAAAAAAATTCACAAACTTTATTTATTGTGAAGTTATTTAATCAAATTTATAAAAAGTGAAGATGCAAGCAATAAGCATCCAAAAAGTCCAAAATATGCAGTTATTACAGGGTAAAGTCTTCTAGATTCTTTAATTTTGATAACAGAATAGTTTGTAATGGAGTAATACAAGAGAACAAAGAAAGAGCTTAGTTTTATTGCTTCAACTACATCAAAATATAATATTCCAACCACCACAACAATAGAGACAAGAATATCTGCAATATAAGCTGAGTTATATTTACTGTGGATACTACTAAGAGAGTTTGGTAGATAGTTATCTCTAGACATGGCAACAACCACTCTGCTTATCCCCGGTATGAGTGCCAGCAGCACGGAAGCTGTTGCAATTGTTGAGGCTATAGAAATTAGAAAAGAAAAATTGGAAAATCTTGATATATCAAAAGCAACTTTAAGTGGAGTTAAAGAGTTTTGAATTATGTCCGGATTAATAATTCCCAATGTGGCATAAGTAGTTAAGAAGTATATTGATACGGTTATACCAAGACCTGTAAGAATTGCTTTTGGAATAATTGTTTCTGGATTCTCGACTTCTTCTCCAAATGTTGCCAAACGAGAATAGCCAGTAAATGCAAAAAACCAAATACTACTGCTTAAAAGTANTGACTCTANTGTTAATCCTTTCGTGATAGGAATAGCAAAATCAAAATTATCTGAAGAAACTACAGAAAAAATGTAGAACAGAAGAATACCNAATACAGAATAGACAAACCATTTTGCAACAGAGGCAGTCTTCGATGCACCAAAATAGCTAACAGCACCAATAATAAAAACTAAGGCTATACCGGCAATCTTATGTGATGAGGGATACAAATAATGTCCAAAAGTTAAAGCTATAGCAATAGAGCTGATAATTTTTCCAACGATAAAAGTTGTACCGGCAATAAGTGAGCTAGAATTTCCTAAAACTTTTCTGGCATATATATATGTACCACCTGCTTCGGGATAGAGTCTTGCGAGCTGAGCCGAAGAGCTAGCATTTGAAAATGCTAAAATACTAGCAATTAATAACCCAAACAATAAAGAATAAGAGGAAATAGTTGCTGCAGGTGCAATATTTATAAATAAACCTGCACCAATCATTGAACTCAGCCCCAAAAAGATTGAGTTTTGTAAAGTCAAAGTTCTTTTAAAGTTTTTCATCTTAGTTATTTGTATTACCATCTAATAATATAGAAAATATAAAAATGTTTGATAAATTAGCACCCGTACCAATAAAAAACTCAAAACATAGAAACTTAATGATTTTTTCTATGAGCTGGTTCCTTATAGGAACATGGGTTGATGCAAGCGCTCATAGTTACCTCAATGGAGATTTAGAATCTTTTTTTACACCATGGCATGCTGTGTTATATTCCGGATATGCATTTTCTGTACTTTCCACAATGTATATTAAAAATTCAATAAAAGATTACAGAATAGACATTGGTGTTTTGGGTGCAGTTATTTTTGGAATTGGTGGTGGACTCGATTTGCTCTGGCATACCTTTCTTGGAATAGAGCAGGGAGTTGAGCCATTAGTCTCTCCATCTCACCTAATGCTTTTCCTCGGTGCTTTTTTAATGTTGGCCTACGTATTTGCTTCTAGACCAAATAAAGAAAGCCTAGATACTCCTGCTGTAATTACAGTCGGTGCTGCTTTTAGTTTGATTACATTTATTACTCAGTTTCTACACCCTTACTTGAATGTTGGAGAATTTTTTTGGTACGGGATTGAAGAACTTGCAGCAGGTTCATTATTTTTCCAGGCGTTACTAGCAAGTATGATATTTGTCTTCATCATTAGATTTAAACCTACTAAAAACCAAATATTCATAATGTACACCGCGTCATTTTTGTACCTATCTTTTCACTCTGTGCTTGGCGATCAAGAACTCTTGGTTGCAAAACTATTTTGGGGAGTATTATTTGGTTATTTAGGTTCTCAAATCACTAATTGGTATTACAACACAGAAAGTAAACAAAAAATGCAAATAGCTACTTCTCTAGTTGCAGGCGCCTATGGTCTTCTTTTCGTTCTTTACCTATTTGCTGCAAGTATTTACTTTGAGCAAGAGATGGTTTGGAGATTCTATGGCTTAGGAGGACTTGTTACTGTGCCACTTCTTTTTGGTTATATGATTGGTGGTTTAGGTGTTAGTCCTGTTACTAAGGAAATTATTAATAATTAAACTAGTAAGTTTTCAGTTCGTCGCCATCCATAAAAGATACATTATTGAATTCTTTTAATCTGAAGAAATGACCTGATGAAATTTTTGTAGATTTNAAAATTGTATGACCCGCATGTCTTGGTAGAAACTGTCTCCACGTCCATGGATACAAAGGCATATTTAAAAAATAAGAAATAAGTACAGACATTGTTCCCGCATGAGAGATAATCATGAGCTTTTCTGTCTCATTATCATCAAGATTAAAAAGTCTGTCATATTTGTTATCAATACTGACTATTCCAAGCTCTGAAAGATTTTCACCAAGTTTTGTAATTATATTTTCACTAAAAGTTTTCATATATTCACCATGATTAGTGACCAACCATTCCTCAAAAGACTTACTATTACGCTTAATGAAAAATTCTTCAATCTCTTTATTTGACTTACCGATAAGGTCTACTTCTTCACTATCTCGCATTTCCTGTAGCCAGTCGTGAACAATAATATCTTNAGATACTCCAGCTTCTTTGAACGGTGCAAGAGTTTGTTGGGCACGTAAAAGTGGCGATACCCATNTTTTACCTACTTCTCCCTTAGTAAAAATACTAGANGATAGTAATGCTTGCCTAGTTCCTTTTTCAGTTAAACCGGGATCAAGATTATATTGATCATTTTTTAACCACTCTGGTTGCCCATGTCTTATAAGTACAATTTCCATTACAAAAACAATAGCCAAATTGAGTTATTCTNATAGGAAAAGAAATAAAATAATGAACAGAAAACTTTATAGATCACCANAGAAGATGCTGCCAATACTTCTTACTGGCTTCTCTCTTTCATATGTATCTATTGACAATATTTTTAATGGCCCTTTTAGGAATTTTTTAAAAAACTATATTTCACTGAATGAATTTGGGTCAAACATTCGTGAGGAAGTTTTATACTATCTCATTTTACTTGTCGGGGGTTTCCAACTCTTTACTGCTGTACAAAGTATTTTTCAGCCAGTNCTTGAAATATCAGAACACAAAATAGCAATGAGAACTTCTGAAAAACTTCTTACAGTTGTTAAAGACATACAAGACCTACAGGCAGCAGTTCTGCATGAAGACTTTGTAAAATTTACGTTTAATGATGAGACCTATTCTGTATTTGTCGAAAACATAGAGGCAGACGAGTTAGAGAGCCTATTAAATGAATTAAATGTCTAAAATGTTCGCGAAAAATAGATTAATGATTTTCTTGCCAAACTGACCATTATTAGGTAAATTTATTAAACACTAAAGAAAAAGAAGTCGCAAGACCGAAAATGAAATAGTGTAGAAAATCCCGGAGGGTCGCAAGATCAACTGGGATTTTTGCTTTTAGTTAAAGTTTTTCTCAAACAGATAATTATCTATCCACTCACCATGAAGTTGACCAATCTTCTTTCTAATGCCAACTTCTCTAAAACCATGTTTTTCAAAAAAAGCTTTTGAAGGTATATTCTGAGTAAACATTTGTGCTTGTAAAGTCCAATATCCAGTTTTAAGTGCGGAACGCTCAAGNGTCTCGTAAAGAGTTTTACCAACTAGTTGCTTTTGGTGTACAGGATGTACATAAATTGAAATTTCACCCACTCCTTCATAGGCACATCTGGATGAAACTTTGGCTAATGTTGCCCAACCTAGAATTTCCGAATCTTTGATGCAAACAAATCCATTCTCTTTATCAATTTTATTTATCCATGTTTCAAATTCAATCGGAGGAGAGGTCTCGAAAGTTGCAACACCAGTATCAATTCCGAGCTGATAGATTTCTCTTACCCTAGACCAGTCCGCCTTTGTAATTTTCCTTACTTCCATAAGTAAATTTTATTCATATAACTTGGAATTTATAAGTTTTATGCATAAAAGTTCGCGAAAAAAACAAGATCAATTTTCTTGCCAAACTACTCATTATTAGGTAAATTTATAAAACACTAAAGAAAAAGAAGTCGCAAGACCGAAAATGATTTAGTCAGAAAATCCCGGAGGGTCGCAAGATCAACTGGGATTTTTGCTTTCTGGAGTTAATTTATTTAAAGTTGTAAATATATGATGATTAAGCCCCCTTTAGATAAAGGAAACCCTTTCTTTGGTCACTCTATAAAATTTAATAACAATGCTCTGTCATTGGTCAAAAACCTTCAGGAAAAATATGGAGACATTTTTGAGATTTCTATTTTGCACAAAAGAGTAACTATGTTTATGACCCCTAGTGCGACTAAACATATTTTCTTAGATGCTGAAGATAATTTTTCATCTAAACATGGTTGGGAGTTTTCTTTAGGAAAAACATTCGAAAATGGTTTGATGTTAAGAGATTTTGATGACCATAGGTTTCATCGTGGTTTGCTCCAAGACGCCTTTAGAAGAGATGCTCTGGCTAATTATTTAGAGATTGTACAACCCCTACTCGATACATGGATTGAAGAGCTTCAAGAAAGTAAATCAATTAATCTGTATTCAACTATGAAGGAGTTGATGTTCAAAATCTCACTTCAATTATTTTTTGATGAAGTTGATACCTCTCGACAAAAAGAATTAGAGAAATTGTTCACAGATGCAATAAAATCTGCAACTTCTGTAGTTAGAGTCCCACTACCTTTTACAAAATTAAGAAGAGGCCTTAAAGCGAGACAGTCTTTGCTGAAGTATTTCGAAAACAAGGCTAAAAATGTAAATACTGAGTCAAATACATTGTTTGCTGAATTAGTTAAAACAAATAAACATGAGGCAGGCTTAAGTAATTATGAGATTGCAGAGCATATGATATTTTTACTTCTTGCTGCACATGACACCACAACAAGTACATTGACTACTGCTATTCACCACCTCTCAACAGATAAAGCTTTTTATGAAGAGTTGAGAGAGGAAGCAAAAGGGATGTCACTTACTGATACTTCAGATTTAAAAAATGGTATCAAGGGTGAATCTTTATTCTCAGAGACTATGCGAATGTATCCTCCTGTCCCTTTCTCTTTGCGGTACGTCATGAGAGATACCGTTGTTGACAACTATGAATTAGATGCAGGAACTTATGTAGCTATTGGTCCGTTGGTTTTGCACAATGATGAGCGATATTTTGCTAATCCTCAAGAGTGTGATCCAAGGAGATTTTTAAATATAGATGAACCAAATGAGGCTTATTATCCATTTTCTGGAGGAGCACATACATGTATCGGAAAATTNTTTGCTAGTTATTTATTTAAGAATGTCATATATAAGTTAGTTTCTAATATTGAGGAGATTTCATCCACTGAGCCGTTAATAATTAATCCAGCACCCATCCCTTTTCCTAAAAAAGACGTAACAATACACATTAGTAATTAAATTTACAGAAAAATACAAATGACTCCCCCGTGGCTGTAATTTTTGGTTTATTATGCCCTGTTTTAAGTGGTTCAAGGCACAAAAGGAAGTCTTAGTAATAAGTCTACTGATTATTTATTAAATATTTATATTTCATTAAATTTTCGTATAATAGAATATATATGAAAAAGTCAATAAATATAGGGTTAATACTCTTTCTACTCTTTCAAGCCTGTTCTAGTCCAGAAAATACTTCAGAAATTATAGAAAATCCGCTTCCCACAGACCCTTCAGATTTGGAAAATATGCCTTCTCCACCTCCTCCCGGAGAGGAAAATTTTCCAGAGAATGATAAAAAACAAGAAAATCCTCCACAACCTCAAGGAGGAGACAATCCACCACCACCTCAAGAAGGAGACAATCCGCCACCACCTCAAAATGGTGGTGTTGATATAGAAAAAGCTGTTAGAAATCTTACAAGAAGCAGAAGATGAGGTTTTAGAGTGCATCTCTAAGTCATTGCCAACAGAGATTTATCAAAATATAGTCACTGATTTAAACCCAGATAGTTTTGAGTCAGGAATCGTGATTGCATGCTTTGAAGATCCAAGTAGTTCAAACAATGTAGCTCAACCACCTGCAGGAGGAGGCGATAATAATGGTGACGAGGCAACACCTCCCTCAGGGAACTCTAAACAAGATCGTGATGAAGAAAAAAACACGGGTTCATGGTATGACTTGAGTATTTATGAATACTCTCCAAGTTACTCTGTTGCTACCTCAAATGGAAAAACTGGCTATGGGTTAAATGAAACAGGAGACATTCTACTTTCCGGGTATGGGTTTGATAACGCAGGAGGTGCTAACAAGTTAAATCATCCTGTCTCAATTTCAGCAAATTATGGGAAGTTAGCCGTTACTGACAGATTCAATAATAGAGTATTAATCTGGAACAGTATTCCATCATCAAACACACCACCAGATTTAGTTTTAGGACAAGCAAATTTTACAACACATAATTCTGGAACTGGGTTAAACAATATGGATTTTCCAGGTCAAGTAATTATTACTCCCGATGGAAAAGTACTAGTAGCGGATTCAGATAATAATAGAGTCCTTGTTTGGACATCTTTTCCTGCATCTTCCGGCCAGTCTGCCGATTATGCACTCCCAATTACTGACTATGTAAATTTTGGTGACTCGTGGCCTTGGGGTGTTTGGTCAGATGGCACGAAAGTTATTGTTACAGCAACTGTTGCAAAAGCAGTTTTATTTTGGAACACTTTTCCAGGTCCATCTACATCGCCAGATGTTGTTTTAACATCGAGTCAAGTTGGTACTCCTAGGTCTATTCTTTCAGATGGTAACTATGTAATGCTTGGTGATGAAAATGCAAATGGTCCATGTATAGGGTCAAACGGAACTCGCTCAACCCATGTTTGGACTTCATGGCCAACATCTTCAAGAGACCCAGATGCCTGTATAGACAACTGGCTCGCAGGCACTATTCATGATTCAAAAATTTATGGTATTGCTGCAGGTGGAGAGACTATGTATTTTTACGATGAACTTTATACCAGTACGCAAGAATTACAGGTAAATGTAAAAATAGCTAATCCAGGAGAAGGCCATAGATGGGCTGGCGGAGATGATGGAGGAGCAACAGTCGTAGGTGGTAAATTATTTGTTGCTGAATATAATGGAAACCGAATATCTGTTTTTGATACAATTCCTACTTCTCCAACAGAAAAACCAGACTGGGCATTGCTGGCTAATGAACCGACAGACTACCCTTTGATAGACGAATTTATTATTCAAAATCCAATAATTGA
>JGI26238J51125_1001060_pt1 | contig 9858 bp, 9 predicted proteins | sample SaaInlV_100m_DNA_FD_51125 | JGI IMG/M metagenome (IMG submission 51125) | reverse complement strand
TCAAAAACAGTAATTCTCAAAGAACGGTCTTCATCATACTTGTTTACAGAACCCGTAAAAATCACTGATTCTCCCATCACATATGATTCTTGATCAGTATTGATTTTTACAGTATAATTATTTGCACTATTATTTTCAGGTGGACCGCCATATCCAAGAGCAGATTGTCCTACTGCAGAGATAGTAAAAATTGAAACCATTGTAATAATCAAAAGAAGATTAAATTTCATTTCAATAATGTGTGTTTTAATTTGAATTTAAAGGTGGGGTGCATCATAATTTTTTAAAATTATTGATCGCAAATAAAATTATAATTAACGAGATCCATATATGTAACATTTAGACACGATTCGTATGAGTAATTCTTTTGATAGGCCAAATTGGGATGAATATTTTATGTTACAAGCAGAATTAGCAAAATTACGTTCAAATTGTATGACTAGACAAGTTGGTGCAGTAATTGTAAGAAATCATCGACAATTAGCAACAGGTTATAACGGTACTCCTCCTGGAATTAAAAATTGTTTTGAAGGTGGATGTAAACGATGTCAACTTAGAATGGATGGGAAAATAGAATCTGGTGCTTCTTTAGATCGTTGTTTATGTAATCATGCTGAAGCCAATGCAATAATGCACTGTGCAATTTTGGGAATAGAAGCCGGTGCAGATGGTGCTATTTTGTATTCCACATTTGTCCCGTGCCTAGAATGTACAAAAATGGCAATAACTATTGGAATCAAAAAATTTGTTTGTTTGGATAAATATCCTGAAACAGATTATGATTTACTAAACGAAGCTGGTGTGGAAATTGTACATTTAGAAAAAACAAAAATTGTAAAATGGGCAAAAGAACTTGTCAGTAAATATGAAAAAAATGAGTGATTAAATGCAAGCCAAAGTAGCACAAGTAGAAAAAATAGAAACAATGCTTCCATCAATGTTAGTATCTGCAACATATGATGGATTGAGCAAATCTGCAATTCTGAAATTTTATGAACCAACAAAACAAAAATTATTTTTATGGAAAGATGAAATTGGACATAAACCATACTGTTATTCAAAATTATCTCCTGAGGAATTAGATTTTTTACAAGAAAGAGATGATGTTATAGAAATTAAAACAGTTAAGAAACATGATTTAATTCAAGATAAAGAAATTGAAATGTCTAAAATAGTAGTAGATAATCCACTTTCAATTGGAGGAAATTATGGTGATAGTATTCGAAATCAAATTGAAACCTGGGAATCTGATATCAAATATTATGAAACATATCTGTATGATAGACAATTAATTATTGGAAAATATTATGAGATAACAGACGGGTTACTAAAACCCCACAATATGGAAATATCTAATGAAGTAAAACTTGCACTGAAAAGTTTGTTGTGGGATAAAGTAGATAGTGAAAGTATGATAGATGCAGAAGAATTTAAAGCATTTATTTCAGAATGGGCTGATTTACTTAATCAACCCATCCCAAAAATAAAAAGACTGAGTGTAGATATTGAAGTAGAATTTGATCCAGGAAGATTTCCCGACCCAAAACTTGCCGAAAAAAGAGTTACTGCCATAGGTCTTAAAGGAAGTGATGGTTTTGATCAAATTTTTGTGCTTAAAACTGAAGGAACAGCACAAGGGAACAATGAATTAAATGAAAATATCAAAGTAACGTTTTATGATTTAGATAAAGAAAAAGAAATGATTGCAGATGCATTCAAAATAATTGAAGAATTTCCATTTGTAGTTACATACAATGGTGATGAATTTGATTTACCTTATTTGTATAATCGAGCCGAAAGATTGGGAGTTTCAAATGATGATAATCCTCTATACATGATGAGGGATTCTGCAACTCTAAAACATGGAGTTCATATTGATTTGTATAGGACCTTATCTAATCGTTCATTTCAAATTTATGCATTTAGTCAAGCATATACTGATTTTTCATTAAACAGTGTATCTAAGGCACTATTGGGAAAAGAAAAAATTGATTATGGTTTGGATTTTGATAAATTATCTCTTTATCAAACTGCAAATTATTGTTACAATGATGCACAATTAACTTATGAACTTACAAGTTTTAACAGCGATTTATTGATGAACTTACTTGTCATCATTGCAAGAATTGGAAGAATGCCTGTTGATGATATTGCAAGAATGGGTGTGTCTCAATGGATTAGAAGTTTGTTGTATTATGAACATAGGAAAAGAAATGCACTTATTCCAAAAAGGGACGAATTACAAAAAAGAACAGAAGGCGTTATGTCTGATGCGGTAATTAAAGATAAAAAATATCGAGGTGGATTGGTAGTTGAACCAAAAGAAGGAATTCATTTCAAAGTAGTTGTTATGGATTTTGCAAGTCTATACCCAAGTATTATCAAAGTTAGAAATCTCTCTTATGAAACAGTTAGATGTTCTCATGAAGAATGTAAAAAAAATACAATTCCCCAAACAAATCATTGGACATGTTCTAAAAGAAATGGATTAACATCCATGATCATTGGATCACTGAGGGATTTGAGAGTAAATTATTACAAAAGTCTTTCAAAAAAAGAAACACTAACTGATGAACAAAGACAACAATACACTGTAGTTAGTCAGGCGCTTAAAGTTATTTTGAATGCAAGTTATGGGGTAATGGGTGCTGAAATATTTCCGCTCTATTTTCTACCTGCAGCAGAAGCAACAACTGCCGTAGGTAGACATACAATTTTAGAAACTATCAAAAAATGTGAGGGTACTGGAATTGAAGTTTTATACGGTGATACTGATTCATTGTTTATTAAAAATCCAACACAAAATCAAATACAAACAATCATTGAACAAGCTAAAATTGATCATGGCGTTGATTTAGAAATTGATAAGACTTACAGGTATTGTGTATTAAGTAATAGAAAGAAAAATTATTTGGGTGTAACTGATTCTGGAAAAGTTGATGTAAAGGGATTAACTGGAAAGAAATCTCATACTCCTGCATTTATTAAAAAATTATTTTTTGAATTATTGGATGTTTTATCTGAAGTAAAAACAATGGAAGATTTTGTAAAAGCAAAAAAATCTATTTCTGAAAAAATAGCAGTTTGTGGAAAAAAAGTTCAAGCAAAAGAAATACCGTTAGAAGATTTAACGTTCAATGTAATGTTAAGCAAGGCACCATCTGAATATGTAAAAACAATTCCACAACATATACGAGCAGCAAGGCAACTTGAATCTATTAAAGAGTTAAAGAAAGGAGATAAAATTTCATTTATTAAAATATTAAACAAACCCGGAGTTAAACCCGTAGAATTAGCAAAAAAAGAGGAAATGGATTCTAAAAAATATATGGAATTTTTAGAATCAACATTAGAACAAATAACATCATCTATGGATTTGGATTTTGATACGATACTTGGAAAACCAAAACAAACAGGGTTGGATGAATTTTTTTGGAGTTAAAATGGAAATAGATGGAACGCTGTTAACGATTCTGGGAGTAGCAGCTGGGGTATTAATTCTCACAGGATGGATAGAACAACTCTACAAAGGATATAAAACAAAAAGTCTCAAAGATGTCTCAAAATTTTTAATGTTGTTTATCGCAGCTGGTTCAATTTTATGGTTAATTTATGGTGTTATTGTTTCAGATGTATTCATCATAGGAACAAACACTGCAGGCTTAATTTTGATGATATTGGTGTCCTCGATGAAAAAAATATATGATAATCGATTAAAAAAGTTAAATTAAGAAATAAATACAATACAAAGAAGTTCAAAGAACGATGTTTGTTATTAACTGTAAAAATTACGAAGAAATTTCAGGCGATAAAATTACCCAGTTTGTAAAAACTGCTGAAAAAGTTTCAAAAAAGTTTAAAGTAAAAATTGCAATTGCTCCTCCACAACATTTGATTGGAGTGGTATCTAATAGTTCAATTCCAATATTATCTCAACATGTTGATGATTCCAAAATTGGTAGTACCACTGGTTTTATGATTCCTGAGTTGCTAAAAAAATCTAAAGTTAAAGGATCTTTGATTAATCACAGTGAACATAGAATTACAAATAAAGAAATTCAAAAATTGGTTTTAAAATTAAAAGAACTAAAAATGATCTCAATTGTGTGTGTAAAAGATGTGGCAGAAGTCAAAAAATACGTAAAATTAAATCCTGATTTTATTGCAATAGAACCACCTGAGTTAATTGGATCTGGTAAATCTGTTTCAAGTGAAAAACCAGAATTAATTGTAAAAGCTGCAAAAGCAGTTAAAGATGCAAATAACAAAACAAAACTTCTTTGTGGTGCAGGAATTGTTTCAGGCGATGATGTATCTAAAGCAGTAGAATTAGGATCAAAAGGGATCTTAGTTGCAAGTGGAATTATAAAATCTAAAAACTGGAATAAAATTATTTCAGAGTTTGCCAAGGCATTAGTTTAAAAAGCCAAAAAATTTAGAAAATTACACATGGTAAAAACAAAACCAGTTTATGCATTTGAAGAAGCAGATAGCAAAAAGAGAATGTTGCTAGGTGGAAAAGGTGCAGGTCTAAGTGAGATGACTCGATTAAAACTTCCAGTCCCTCCAGGTTTTACAATTACCACTGAAGTATGTAACAAGTATTATGATAATAACAAAAAATTACCTAAGGATCTGATGCCAGCAGTAATGAAAAATATTATAAAAATGGAAAAAAAGACTGGTAAAAAATGGAATTCAACAACTAACCCCCTACTAGTATCTGTACGTTCAGGTGCTGCTATTTCCATGCCTGGAATGATGGATACTATTTTGAATTTGGGATTAAATGAAAAAACAGTAGAAGGATTTGCAGAACAGACCAAAAATCCTCGATTTTCATGGGATTCGTATAGGCGATTTATTCAATTATTTGGAAAAGTGGTATTTGGAGTAAATGATGAAAAATTTGATCATGTATTAGATACTGCAAAGAATGCACAAGGTGTTACAGATGATAGTAAACTAGACGTTGAATCATTAAAAACAATTGTTTCAGAATATAAAAAAATATGTGAAACTCATACAAAGAGAAAATTCCCGGATTCTCCAAAAGAGCAATTAGAATTGTCAATAGAAGCTGTTTTTAAAAGTTGGATGGGGGAAAGAGCAATTGTTTATCGTGAAAAAAATGGTATCACTAAAGACATTGCAAATGGAACTGCAGTAAATGTAGTTACTATGGTTTTTGGAAATATGGGTGATGATAGTGCAACAGGAGTAGTATTTACAAGAAATGGTCATAATGGTAAAAAAGAATTGGAAGGTGAATATTTGATCAATGCTCAAGGAGAAGATGTTGTAGCTGGAGTTAGAACTGGACAAAATATTGAATTATTAAAAAAAGACATGCCAAAATCTTACAAAGAACTATACAATGCATGTTCAAAATTAGAAAAACATTACAAAGAACCTCAAGATATTGAATTTACCGTTGAACAAGGAAAATTTTACTTATTACAAACAAGAACTGCAAAAATGAGTGCAGGTGCATTAGTTAAAACATCTGTAGATATGGTAAAAGAGAAATTAATTAACAAAGATAAAGCATTATTGAGAATTCCTGCACAACAATTAGAAGCATTACTCCATAGAACAATGGATGAATCAAAAGTTAAAGATTTTAAACAATTGGCAAAAGGTATTGCAGCATCACCAGGAGCTGCTAGTGGAATTGTAGTATTTGATGTAAAAAAGACAATTGAATTGGGAGAAGAAGGAAAGAAAATCATTCTAGTTAGAAAAGAGACAAAACCTGAAGATGTCCCTGCCTTTTTCTCAGCTGAAGGAATTTTAACTAGTTTAGGCGGAAAATCATCTCATGCTGCAATTGTTTCAAGAGGTATGGGAAAACCTTGCATAGTAGGATGTCCTGAATTAAAAATTGATTATAACAATAACACGTGTACTGCAAATGGTATTACGATAAAAGAAGGTGACACAATCACTATTGATGGTAGTGAAGGTACTGTATTTCTTGGTGAAGTTCCAACTGTGGAACCAAAAGTCACTAAAGATTTTGAACAAATTTTAGCATGGGCACAAAAAGCAAAAACATTGGGAATTAGAGCAAATGCTGATACCCCAGAAGGTGCAAGACTTGCAAGACAGTTTGGAGGTCAGGGAATTGGATTGTGTAGAACTGAGAGAATGTTCAATGGAACTGATAGAATTGGTTTATTTGTAGATATGATTATGGCTGAAAATGTTGAAGAGCGAAATCAAGTTCTTAAAAAATTAGGTCAATTACAAAAAAGTGATTTTATTGAAATCCTAAAAGCAATGGAAGGCTATGAGGTTACAATTAGATTATTAGATCCTCCATTACATGAGTTCTTACCAAACCCTGAAGAATTAGTTGAAAAAATTCAAAAATTAAAAGTAGAAAATAAAACTGATGAAGTTAATGATGCTGAAGTGGTTTTAAAAAGAGCTCGAGAACTTGCAGAAATTAACCCTATGATGGGACACAGAGGAGTTAGAGTTGGAATTACGTATCCTGAAATTTATGAAATGCAAATTCGTGCAGTTTTTGAAGCATTAGTAGAATTAACAAAGAAAAAAGTAAAGGCACATCCGCAAATCATGATTCCACAAATTAGTAGTATTGCTGAATTAAATCACATTAAAAAAATCTATGATACTATCAAAAAAGAAGTAGAAACTAAAAATAAAATGAAATTAAAAATTAATTTTGGAACTATGATTGAAGTAGTAAGGGCAGCATTAACTGCTAGCGAACTTGCAAAAACTGCGGAGTTTTTCAGTTTTGGTACTAATGATTTAACCCAAGGAACATTTAGTTTCAGTAGGGAAGATGTTGAAGGAAAATTCCTTCCAGAATATATGGAAAAAGAATTACTTGAGAAAAACCCATTCCAATCAATTGATGTTAATGGTGTAGGTAGCTTAATCAAAATAGGCGTAACTAATGGCCGTAAAATTAGAAAGAATATGGAAGTTGGAATTTGTGGTGAGCATGGTGGAGATCCAAGTTCAATCAAATTTTGTCACGGGGAAGGATTAAGCTATGTTAGTGCATCTCCGCATCGAATCCCTATTGCAATTGTAGCCGCAGCCCAAGCCGCAATTGAACAACCAAAAAAAGCAAAAAAAACTAAAAAATAATACATTTTAAAACCAAACATAGTTTATTCTAATTGAATTGCTTCCAAGAATTGAATCAATAAAACAAATTAGGCAAAAATTGGGTATTACTCAAAAAAAACTTGCATCGATGACTGAGGTTAGTACTTCAATGATTAATCAAATAGAGTCTGGAAGAAGTCAACCAAGCTATGAAACTGCAAAAAAGATTTTTGAAAATTTAGCCAAATTGGAAGGAGAGTCATCATCCCACATTGTAGGTGATTTTTGTAGTGATGACATTGTAAAATTAAAACCTACTGATACACTTCATGATGCAATAAAAAAAATGCATATGTTATCGATTAGTCAAATTCCTGTATTTGATAAATCAAAAATTGTGGGAATAGTATCTGAAGATGGAATTATCAAACATTTATCTGATTTGGGGGAAGCCGAATTGAAAAAAGCAAAACTTGCAGATACTATGGATCCAATTCCGCCAATTGTAAATTGGGATACTCCTGCAAATGTCCTTATACAATTAATTAGATATTCAAAATGCATTCTAGTTTCAAAAAATTCACATATTGTGGGGATTGTTACTGCATCTGATACTCTAAAAATGATGGAATAAATTTTTATAAAAATAAATTAAAATGATGGTGTTTAATTGAATTTGTTTTTAAACACTACTTGGTCTAATTCTAATTGACCTCCTCGGGGATTTGCCGGCTCTGCAGATTTTCCAACAACTATCATTAAAACAATAATGTGATCTTTTGGTAAATTAATTATTTTTGCAATTTCATCATATTCAAAACCAACCATGGGACATGAATCCAAACCCATTTCTCGTGCTGCAATCATTATGGTTTGACCTGCAAATCCACAAGAACGCATTGCTTCATCTCGTCTATTTTCAGAACTGTTTGCATATTTTTTTTCAAGGGCATTTTTTACATACTCTTGTTTTTCNNAAGTTGAATTTTTCCAATATCTTAATGGATCTTCTTTCCATGCATTTGTATTTCCACATAATAAAATAACTAACGCACCATCAGTAGGTTGTGNTTGATTACGAGCCGCAACACTGATTTTCTTTTTAATTTCATCATCAGTTATAGTTACAAATCGCCAATTTTGTTGATTATAGCTTGTTGGGGAAAGAATTGCTAATTTCATTAAAGAATCTACTTGCTCTGATGTCATTTTGTATGTATTATCAAATTTTTTAATTGCACGTCTACTACTAATTGCTTCAAAAGTATCCATATGATTTAATGAATCTAAATTGGGTTATAATTTAATTGATTCTATATTAAATAAAAAATGAATTTATTGATTTTGTATAACGATCATTNTTTAATTTGTTAATTGATACTAAGATAACCTTCTCATCATATACTCAAATTCAAATATTTTGATGTGGGCATTCAAGATCTTGAAAAATTATTTGATATNAGTGAACAAATTAAACAAATCGATAAAGAAAATTATTATAATTTTATGATCGATACGGATACAAAAGAAGGTAAAACAAGAATAGTTATTGATGAATTTGGAACATGGAAAAAAGTTCCAATTTTAACAGAAAAACAAGCATTAGAATTTAGAAAAAAAGGATTTAGACAATTTGTTCCTGATTTAATTGATTTTAAAAATAAAATAATTATAGAATATCAAGAAGAATCTAAAGGCAGATCTGGTATATTACGAAAACATGGAAAAATTAACAAAAAAGGACATGATGAATTTAGTGATGAAGATAAAGATATTTTTTATGAATTAGCAAAATTTAACCAATTAAAAATTTGGGAAAATACTTCTCTAGTTAAACAAAAAGAAGAATTAAAATTATTTTTAAAAACATTTTCTAAGAAATAAAATAGTCTTGATCTTCTTATCTGTGCCTAGAAAGAACAAAATAACTACAATTTTCTTTTTTTGATATTATTTGAATCTAAATTTGATGTATTATGGGAGTAATGTTTCATCAAACCCATCAAGTGTTTCATCAAACCCATCAAGTGTTTCCTCAAATCAAATTTTTTAATCCCAACTCTGAATCGTGCGTAAATACAATTGGTGTAGATAATGATACACTTGATGAAACACTTGATACACTTGACGCATTTGATGATATACTTGACGCATTTGATGGAAAAAGTGATACTTTTGATGAAAAATCTTATCGTTAATCCCTCAAATTTTTAATAAATTCTTCTTAAAATCAATCAAATATTTTATGAGTAATTACTTGTTGTACTTGAGCAATATGCACTTGAAATGATACAATCTACAACAAATTATATTCTAACTGGAACTAGAACCTTGAAAATCACAAGATCAAAAATTACTTGATTAATTTATCCTATTTTACAGCAACTTTTACTTTGTAATCCTCTAGCAATCCAATAAATTGAAAAAATCAAAACCCCTACTGAAATAAATTTTAATTCTAATCCTTGCATTGGAAATAGTGATAATCCTCCAACTGCTCCTAAAATTACGGCTAATGGTGCAGTACAGGCTGGACATCCTGGAGTAAAGGCTGCAAACACTCCACCAAATATTGCCGTTGAATTAGTTTTTACTGAATTAACCTTCACCGAATTCATTTTTTTTATCTGATTCATTTTATACGCCATCATTGCAAAATTAATTCCACCAAGAGTTGAAATTACTATTGTTAATCCAATTGATGTAATGATGTAATGTGGTGCTAATTGTACTGCTGCATCAAAATGAGTTGGTAACATTGACATTGTT
>JGI26238J51125_1001056_pt1 | contig 9877 bp, 5 predicted proteins | sample SaaInlV_100m_DNA_FD_51125 | JGI IMG/M metagenome (IMG submission 51125) | reverse complement strand
CTTTAGCCATAGGTTTTCTTTTAGTCATTTTGTTTATGTTTATTAAATACAAAGTTTTTGGTTTGATTACCAATGTTACGTTAATTATAAATTTATTTATTCTGTTAGGTATTTTAACTTTATTTGAAGCAACTCTAACTCTTCCTGGAATAGCAGGAATAATCCTAACTGTAGGTATGGCCGTTGACGCAAATGTTTTAATTTTTGAGAGAATTAAAGAAGAATTAAAAGACGAAAAAAATAATATTATAGCTTTTGATACTGGGTACACTAAATCAAGAACTGCTATTATTGACGCAAACATAACCACTTTACTCGCGGCTGTTATTCTTTTTTTCATGGGCTCAGGTCCTGTAAAAGGTTTTTCTGTAACTTTAGGTATTGGAATATTTACAACTCTTTTCTCAGTTTATTTTATAGCAAGATTATTTACTAGTATTTATGTATCAAGGAATAGAGATAAGGAGAAATTGATTTAATGATTGCTTTTAACAAATATTATAACCACTTTAATATTGTTTCAACATTATTAATAACCGCATCACTAATCTTATTAATTTTTAAAGGTCTTAATTTTGGTATTGATTTTAAAGGTGGAACTTTAATTGAATTAAGATCAACAGACACAAAAATAAACGTGACCACTCTAAGAGATAAATTTAGTCAGATGAATTTAGGTGATATATCAGTAAAAAAATTTGGTAATGATACTGATTACCTTATTAAATTTGAGAACAAAGATAATAAAAAAAATATAATTGAAGTGATTAAAGTAAATTTAGATAAATCATTTGGTAATAATTTTAACTTTAGAAGAGTTGAAAATGTTGGTCCAAAAGTCAGTGCAGAGTTATTAAAATCTGGCGTTATAGCAATCTCATTGTCATTAGCAATAATGCTATTTTATATTTGGATAAGATTTGAATGGCAATTTAGTTTAGGTGCAATTTTAGCTTTATTTCATGATGTTATAGTTACATTAGGTGTATTTTCTTTATTTAGTCTTGAAATAAACTTATCTATAATTGCTGCAGTTTTAACCATAGTTGGTTATTCAATGAATGATACAGTTGTAATTTTTGACCGTGTTAGAGAAAATTTAAGAAAATATTCTGACATTAAGATTTTTGAATTAACAAACATTTCAATTAACGAAACTTTATCTAGAACAATAATTACTTCAGTCACTACATTGTTAGCTTTAATAGCTATTTATTTTTTTGGGGGTGAAATTTTAAAAGGATTTTCTTTAGCAATGATTTTGGGTGTAGTTTTTGGTACCTATTCTTCAATTTATATTGCTAACACTGTTTTAGTTAGACTTAGGGTTTCTCAAAAAACTGTTTTGAGAGATGATGATCAGAATTAAATTAGAACAATCATTAGCAATATTTTTGCATGAATAAAAAACTTTGGGAAGCATCCAAAAAATTAAAAATAAATTCAAATTTATTTAAATTTGAGAAATTTATATCTAATAGATTTAAAAAAAATTTTAAAAAAAATTACGAAAAAATTCATAACTGGTCTATAAAAAATCCACATAACTTTTGGAACAGCGTTTGGGATTATTCCAATGTAAAAGGTAACAAGGAAAAAAAAAGAGCAAAAAAATCCTCAAGATTCTATAAAAATGTTTTTTTACCAAAATCTAAATTAAATTTTTCTGAAAATTTACTTTCTAAGAACAATAATGATAAAGCAATCACTTTTATTAGTGAAGGTGGATATCGTGAAACAAAAAATTGGAAAGAATTAAATATAAACGTAAAAAAAGTTTGTACATATTTAAAAAAATTAAATATCAAGTCAAAAGATAGAGTGGCAGCTTATATGCCAAATACTTCTGAAACAGTTGAGGCTTTTTTAGGTACTGTTGCTATAGGAGCTATATGGTCATCCTGCTCTCCAGATTTTGGTATTAATGGAGTTGTAGAAAGATTTTCACAAATAAAACCAAAAGTTTTATTTGTAACAAATGAATATTTTTATAATGGAAAAAAAATTAATATTTTAGAAAGAGTTTCTGAAATAATTAAAAAGATACCTACTATCAAACATGTAATTGTCTCAAAGTATCCAGGTGAGCCAGAAATAAAACAATTTCCAAAATACAATTATATTAAAACACATAAGTGGGAAAATATGATTAAAGCAAACGAAAGTAAATTAAGTTTCTCAAAGTTTGATTTTGAACACGAATTAGCAATTCTTTTTTCAAGTGGTACTACCGGTAAACCTAAATGCATTTGTCATAAAACTGGTGGTGTATTATTACAACATTTAAAAGAACATCAGCTTCATTGTGACATAAAAGAAAATGATAATGTTTTTTATTTTACAACCTGTGGATGGATGATGTGGAATTGGCTAATTTCTGTTTTAGCCTCAAGAGCTTCAATTGTATTATTTGATGGTTCTCCAATTTATAAAAAAGAGGATCTATTACTGAGAATAGCAAATAAAGAAAATATAACTTTGTTAGGTGTAAGTGCTAAGTATATAGATGCATTACGAAAAACTAAAAAAAATTTTAAAAAGTTATACAAATTAACAAAATTACGCACTATTTGCTCAACTGGTTCACCTTTATCAGAAGATAGTTTTAATTATGTTTATAAGAATATAAAAAAGAATATTCACCTTGCATCCATATCAGGCGGAACAGATATTGTGTCATGTTTTGTTCTAGGAAATTTATATCAACCTGTTTATTCAGGTGAAATACAAAACAAAGGTTTAGGTATGGATATTCGTGTTTTTAATGAAAAGGGCAAATCGGTCTTAAATAAAAAAGGAGAGCTTGTTTGTGTTAATCCATTTCCATCAATGCCTTTAAAGTTTTGGAATGATAAATACGATATAAAATTTAAAAAAGCATATTTTAATAAATTTAAAAATATTTGGCATCACGGTGATTATGCGAAAATAACTAATAAAAAAGGTTTTATAATTGTTGGTCGTTCAGATACAACTTTAAATCCTGGTGGTGTTCGTCTAGGAACAGCTGAAATTTATTCTGAAATTGAAAGATTTAATGAAATTAAAGAGTCTCTTGTTGTTGGTCAATCATGGGATAATGATATTAGAATTATCTTATTTGTAATTCTAAATCCAAATTATGAACTTAGTGAAAATTTATTAAAAAGAATAAGATTACAAGTAAGAAAAAATGCATCTCCTAGACATGTCCCTCATAAAATTATTGAAGTAAATGACATTCCCAGAACCAAAAGCGGTAAAATTGTTGAATTAGCAGTAAAAAATATAATTGAGGGTAATATAATTAAAAACAAAGAAGCCTTAGCAAACCCTCATGTTTTAGATGAGTATATTAATATTAATGAGCTTCAGTATTAACTTAAGCAGAGTTAAATTTAAAAAAAACTAGTAAAGATTTTGTGCTGCTATCATTGCAAGTAACATTGGTAGTGAAAGTAGAGTGTTTGTTCTTGAGAACAACATAGCTGTTTTTGCTGATTTAGCTTTTAATTCAGGATCACAATCAACTATACCTAAAGCTCTTTTTTGATTAGGCCAAATAACAAACCACACATTAAAAGCCATTATCACACCAAGCCACATACCAATTCCTATTGCTGTATGTTTTGGAATTCCAGAACCAATACTTAATGTCATTGCATCATGCAAATAACCATTCAGTAAAGCTAATACCAATCCAGATAAAACAGTCAAAGCCGCTGCCCATCTAAAATAAAATAGTGCTGCTGGAGCGATAACTTTACCAATTGCTGGTTTTTGATCATCTGGAATTTTACTCATATTTGGAATTTGAACAAAATTAAAATACCAAAGTAAACCAATCCACATTATTGCAACAATTACATGTATGTATCTAAATAACCAACTCCAGAATAATGCATCAAATGCAAATCCACCATTTAAATAAAATAAACCAATAAATAGTAGTATTGCTAGCGCTAGTGATGCATGGATAGTTTTAGAAAGTGATGATAATAAATTACTCATGATTCTTAATGTTTATACACTAATTTTTCAAAAATTTTAACAATCTTTTAATAAATTATTTTAATAACGTTTTTAAAAATTGACCAGTGTAACTACCTGGAACTTTGCAGATTTCTTCAGGTTTTCCTTCGGCTATTATATTGCCACCCTTAACACCACCCTCAGGTCCCATGTCGACTATATAATCAGCAGTTTTTATGACGTCTAAATTGTGCTCAATAACGATGACCGTGTTACCAAGTTTTACAAATGTATGAAGTATTTCTAATAGTTTTTTTATATCATGTTGATGAAGTCCAGTTGTTGGTTCATCTAATATGTACATAGTTCGACCAGTTGATCTTTTAGAAAGTTCTTTTGCTAGTTTTATTCTTTGAGCTTCACCTCCTGAAAGGGTGGTCGCTTGTTGGCCAATTTTTATGTAACCTAAACCTACTTTTTTAAGCGTTAAAAGTTTTGTCTTAATATTTGATATATTTTCAAAATATTCACAACCTTCATCTACAGACATATTTAAAACATCGGCAATACTTTTATCTTTAAATTTAATTTCTAATGTCTCTCTGTTGTATCTAGTACCTTTGCATTCATCACATTGAATATATACATCAGGTAAAAAGTGCATTTCATATGTTATAACACCATCTCCTTCACAAGCTTCACATCTTCCGCCTTTAACGTTAAAAGAAAATCTTCCAGGTTTATAACCTCTAGTTTTAGACTCAGGTAAACTTGTAAACCAATCTCTAATTGGACCAAAAGCACCAGTATAAGTTGCTGGGTTTGATCTAGGAGTTCTTCCAATTGGTGATTGATCTATATCTATTATCTTATCTATTAACTCAACACCCTTATAATTTTTGAAAGCTTTTGGTGCTTTTCTAGCTTTATTATTAAGGGTTAAATTTAAAGCGTGATAAAGAGTTTGTAATATTAAGGTTGATTTACCACTTCCAGAAACACCTGTTATACAAGTGAAACTTCCTGTTGGTATTTTAAGATTAACATTATTTAGATTGTTTCCTGTAGCACCATTAATTTCTACAAACCTCCCATTTTTTGCTAATCGACGAGTTTTAGGAATTTCAATTATTTTTTTATTGGATAAATATTGTCCAGTAATACTATTTTTATTTTTTTTTATTTCCTCGCATGTTCCTTGAGCAGAAACTTGTCCACCGTTAGCCCCAGCTTCTGGACCCATATCAATAATATGGTCTGCGTTTTCCATTGTTTCAGTATCATGCTCTACAACAATTACAGTATTGCCCAAATCTCGTAATCTTTTAAGTGCGTTAATAAGTTTAACATTATCTTTTTGGTGCAAGCCTATTGAAGGTTCATCAAGAACATACAAAACACCCGTAAGTCCTGAACCAATTTGTGAGGCCAACCTTATTCTTTGAGCTTCACCACCCGAAAGTGTCCCTGACTCTCTTGATAATGTAAGATAATCTAGACCCACATTAAGTAAAAAGTTAAGTCTTTCATTAATTTCTTTTAATACATGTTCTGCAATTTTAAATTGCCTATTATCTAGATTTTTTTCTAAGTTTTTAAACCATTGTGCTGCATCAAGAATTGATTTTTTTGTAACTTCACTAATATTGTGGTTATCAATTTTTATACATAATGCTTCTTCTTTAAGTCTATTTCCATTACATCCTTCACAAGCTGAGTCAGATTGATATTCAGAAATAGCTTCTCTTTTCCATTCACTATCTGATTCCAAAAATCTTCTTTCCAGATTGTTAATTACACCTTCAAATGTTTTTTTATGTGAATATTTTTCATAACCATCGTCATAATTAAACTTAATTTCTTCTTCATCTGATCCATACAAAATTACATCTTTAATTTTTTTTGGTAATTTCTTCCATTTATCATTGAGTGAAAAACTATAATGTTTAGCAATTGAAGCTAATGTTTGAGCATAATATAATGTTGTAGATTTTGACCACGGTTCAATCGCACCGTCTGCGATACTTTTTCTTTCGTCTGGAATTACTAAATTTGGATCAACATTTAATTTAATTCCAATACCTTCACATTCCTCACATGCTCCATAAGGACTATTGAAAGAAAAAAGTCTTGGTTCAATCTCCTCAATAGTAAAACCACTTTCTGGACATGCAAATTTAGTTGAATAAATAAGTTTTTCAATTTTTCGAAATTTTTGTGGAAGTGTTTCATCTTCATATTCAACAAACACTAATCCATTAGATAAATTCACTGCTGTTTCAATACTTTCTGCTAATCTATTACCTAGTTTTGAATTTAACACAATTCTATCAACTAGAACTGAAATATCATGTTTAAGTTTTTTATCTAAATTAGGTAATTTTTCTATGTCGTATAAAACATTATCTATCTTAATTTTTCTAAATCCTCTTCTTTTATAACTTAAAATATCTTTCTTATATTCACCTTTACGACCTCTTACCACAGGTGCATAAATATATATCGTAGATTTCTTCGGTAATTTTTTTACTAAATCTACAATCTGCGTTATTGTTTGAGATGTAATTGGTTTACCAGTAAATGGTGAGTAGGGAATACCGGCTCGAGCAAATAGAACTCTCATATAGTCATAAATTTCAGTTACAGTTGCAACTGTAGACCTTGGATTTTTGGATGTATTTTTTTGCTCGATAGCAATCGCTGGACTTAAACCTTCTATAAGATCTACATTTGGTTTTTTCATTTTATCTAAAAATTGTCTTGCATAAGCAGACAAGCTTTCGACATATCTTCTTTGACCTTCAGCATATATGGTATCAAAAGCTAGGGATGATTTTCCAGACCCAGATAGACCAGTTATTACAACAAATTGATCTTTAGGAATTTCTACAGAAACATTCTTCAAATTGTGTTCTTTAGCACCCTTAATAACTATCTTTTTAATCATATTTTTTGTTGCTTTGAGTTAATAAAATTAATAATGAGAAGAATTATGATATAGTTCTTATTAATTAATTTAACAAATATTAAATATTATGGCTGGAAGTTTAAATAAAGTATTATTAATTGGTCGTTTGGGCGCAGACCCTGAGATCAAACAAATGGTTAATGGCAAAAGTGTTGCAAGACTTAGCTTAGCGACAAGTCAATCGTGGAAAGACAAAAATACAGGTGAAAAAAAAGAAAAAACTGAATGGCACCGTATAGTTGTATTTAACGAAGGTCTTGTGAATGTAATACAGCAATATCTTAAAAAAGGTGCTCAAATCTATGTAGAAGGTCAACTTACAACTAGAAAATGGAAAGATGAACAATCTGGACAAGATAAATATTCTACTGAAATTGTTCTTCAAGGGTACAACAGTACATTAACAATGCTTGGTGGCGGGAACACTGGTGGTGGAATTCAAAACGATACTACTCAACAAAATAATATTGAGGACTCTTCACAAGTATCAAATGATATGGACGACGAAATTCCATTTTAGTATCTATGCAAAAAACTGAAGCTCCAAAAGATAATAATATTAAATTAATCTCAATGCATGATGAGATGAGCTCATCTTATCTATCTTATGCAATGAGCGTAATTGTCAGTAGAGCTTTACCTGATGTAAGAGATGGATTGAAACCTGTTCATAGAAGAATTTTATACGCAATGTATAAAGGCGGATATGATTGGTCAAAACAATTTAGAAAATCTGCAAGAATAGTAGGGGATGTGATTGGTAAATATCACCCTCACGGTGACCAGTCAGTATATGANGCTCTTGTAAGAATGGTTCAAGATTTTTCAATGAGCTTACCTTTGGTTCAAGGTCAAGGTAACTTTGGGTCAATTGATGGAGATCCGGCTGCAGCTATGAGGTACACGGAAACAAGACTTTCAAAAGTTTCACAGTTTTTGATTGATGATATTGAAAAAAATACAGTTTCATACAAAAGTAATTATGATGAAACTGAAAAAGAACCAACTGTTTTACCCGCACAGTATCCAAATCTTTTAGTTAACGGAGCAGGTGGAATAGCCGTAGGTATGGCAACTAGTATTCCTCCGCACAATTTAGGTGAAATAATAAATGGAACATTAGCTTTGATTGACAATAAAGATATTAAAGTTAAGGAATTAATGAAACATATCCCTGGACCTGATTTTCCAACAGGAGGTGTTATAATTGGCAAAGATATCATTAAACAAGGATATAATAATGGAAGAGGTTCATTTAAGATTAGAGGTGAGGTAGCTTCTGAAGCTTTAAAAAATGGTAGAGATAGATTAGTTATCACATCAATTCCGTATCAAGTTAACAAGTCAGTATTAAATGAAAGAATTGCTCAACTCGTTAGAGAGAAAAAAATTGAAGGTATTAAAGATATTAGAGATGAGTCTAATAGAGAAGGTATCAGGGTTGCAATAGATTTAAGAAATGGTGTTGAGCCCGAAACGATTAAAAGACAACTTTATAAAAATACTCAAATCGAGAGTTCATTTGGATTTAATACTTTAGCAATTGTTGATGGAAAACCTAAAACTTGTAATTTAAAAGATTTTTTAACAAACTTTTTATCTTTTAGAGAAGATGTTGTTATTAAAAAAACAAAATTTGATCTTCAAAAAGCAGAAGAAAGAGCACATATTTTATTAGGTTTATCTGTATCTGTAGAAAATTTAGATAAGATTATTAAGATTATACGTTCATCTAAAACCCCAGATGACGCCAAACAATCTATCTTAAAAACAAAGTGGAAAATAAACAAAACTCAAAAACTAATTTCTTTAGTTGAAGGTAAAAAAAGTAAAAATGTTTACTCATTATCGGAATCCCAAGTGACAGCTATTTTAGAATTAAGATTACAAAAACTTACAGCCCTTGGAATAAATGAAATTGAAGTTGAGATAAAAAAACTAGCTGAGCTAATAGCTAAATACAAAAAAATTATATCTTCAAAAAAAGAACTCTTAAAAGTGATTAGCGAAGAGCTTAAAAATATCAAAGAAAAATTTGCAGTTCCAAGAAGAACTAAAATTATAGATGCTGTGTTAAATTATGACATTGAAGAAACTATTCAAAAACAGTCTGTAATCATTACCGTTACACTACAGGGTTATATAAAAAGAGGATCATTGGAAGGTGTTAAACAACAAAAAAGAGGTGGTAAAGGTAAATCTGGTATCACTACAAGAGATCAAGATTCTGTTATCCAGACATTATCAGTTAACACACATACATCAGTCCTTTTCTTTTCTACTGAAGGACTAGTTTATAAAGTTAAGGCATGGAAAATTCCTGAGGGTTCCACAACCTCAAAAGGGAAATCATTGTTTAATATTTTGCCTTTAAAAAACCACCAATCTATTAGCTCTATAATGCCAATGCCAGAAAATGAGACTGAGTCTAAAAATTACNAAATAATTTTTGCTACAGCACAAGGGAAAGTTAGGAAAAATAGTTTGGAAGATTTTTCATCAATNAATGCATCAGGAAAAATTGCAATGAAACTTGACAATAATGATAAAATTGTAGGAGTTAAAATTTGTCAAGATGATCAAGATGTTATTTTAAGCACAAAGTTTGGTAAATGTATAAGATTTGAAACAAAGAAATTAAGAGTATTTAAAGGAAGATCATCTAAAGGTATTAAGGGTATAGAGCTAACCCCAAATGACCAGATTGTATCTCTGTCAGTCATTAATAACGATAAAACAAAAAAAAATGGCAAAAAATCTAAAGATGAAAAATCTGAGATCAAAGCTAAAGAAAAATTTGTCNTATCAATAAGTGAGAATGGATATGGAAAAAGAACTTCTCATATANATTATAGANTTACTAATAGGGGTGGCAAAGGTATAATTGGAATTGTAAATTCACCAAGAAATGGAAATATTACATCATCATTCCCAGTTTTTGAAGGTGACGAAATACTT
>JGI26238J51125_1001048_pt1 | contig 9925 bp, 8 predicted proteins | sample SaaInlV_100m_DNA_FD_51125 | JGI IMG/M metagenome (IMG submission 51125) | reverse complement strand
TTGAATCCTCTTATATGAAAAAAAATATTGCAATTTTAGGTTCTACTGGATCAATAGGAAAAACACTATTCAGTATAATCAAAAAAAATAAAAAAAAATTTAAAATTGTTCTTTTAAGTTCAAATAAAAATTATAAAAATTTATTAAAACAAGCATATTTTTTTAATGTAAAGAATTTAATTATAACAGATCGCAACAGTTTTAATATTTTAAAAAATAAAAAATTAAAAAAGAAAATAAATATTTATAACAATTTTGATAATTTAAATAAAATATTGGTAAAAAAAATTGACTATACCATGTGTTCAATTACTGGCATTGCAGGATTAGAACCAACTTGCAAAATTATTAAACACACCAAAAAAATTGCCATAGCAAATAAAGAAGCAATAGTATGTGGATGGAATATTATAAAGAAGAATTTAAAAAGAAATAAAACTAAATTTATACCAGTTGACTCAGAGCATTTTTCAGCTTGGTTTGGTAGCAAAGGTTTTTCGAATAAAGAAATAGATAAAATATTTTTAACTGCATCCGGCGGTCCTTTTTTAAACTATCCAATAAATAAATTTAAAAATATCAATAAGACAATGGCTCTAAAACACCCTAATTGGAAAATGGGTGGTAAGATATCAATAGACTCAGCAACAATGATGAATAAAGTATTTGAAATTATTGAGGCTAGGAATATTTTTGATATTTCTTATAAAAAACTGTCAATACTAGTTCATCCAAACTCATATGTTCATTCAATAATTAATTTTAAAAATGGTATGACTAAATTAATAATTCATGACACTAATATGGTAGTACCAATACAAAATACATTAATTGATAATACTGAAAGCTCTTATATTTCAACTAAACTCGATATAAAAAAATTAAATCATTTAGATTTACAAAATATAAATACAAAAAAATTTCCTTTGGTGAAAATTTTAGATAATTTACCTGATATTACATCTCTTTATGAAACACTAATTGTGTCTGCAAATGATAAATTGGTAAATCTTTTTTTAAATGATCAAATTAATTTTTTAGATATTCAAAAATATTTATTTAAAATTTTAAATGATAAAAAATTCAAAAAGTTAAAGAAAATTCAACCCAAAAATGTCACAGAAATAATCAATTTGGACAATTATCTGCATACAAAAATTAAAAAATTAATATATAAACAGGCATGTTAAAAATTTATACATTTTTAATCTTTTTTATTTTCTCCAGTTTATCTGCAGAAGTTATTAATATGATAGAAATAAATGGTAATAAGAGAGTTTCTGAAGAAACCGTTAAAATGTTTGCAAATGTTTCCATAGGAGAAAATTTTGATAATAATGATTTTAACACAATTCTTAAAAATCTTTATGAATCTAATTTTTTTAATTCAATTGAATTAAAAATTGAGGAAAATGTTTTAATAATTAATGTTGAAGAATTTCCAATTATTCAAAATGTTTCAATTGATGGAATTAATAAACAAAAAATTAAAAAAGAGTTATTAGACAATATATCATTTAAGCCAAGAACTTCATTTAACAAAATTTTTTTAGAAAAAGACAAAAATAAAATCACAGATATTCTTAAAAAATTTGGATTTTATTTTTCAAAAACACAAATATTAATTAAAGAACTTGAAGACAATAAAATTGATTTAGTCTATCAAATTGAAACAGGAGAAAAATCTAGAATAAAAAAGATTACATTTTTAGGTGATAAAATTTATAAAGATAAAAGATTAAAAAGCATAATCATTAGTGAAGAATATAAATTTTGGAAATTTATCTCAGGAAAAAAATTTTTAAATGAGGCAATGATCTCATATGATTTAAATTTACTAAAAAATTTCTATCTTAATAAAGGTTATTACAATGTTGAAGTAAATTCATCCTTTGCAAAACTTATTGACGATAATGAATTTGAATTAATTTATAATATTAGCCCCGGTAAAAAAATTTTATTCAATGATTTCAAACTAAATTTCCCAAAAGACTTTGACTTAACAAACTATAATAAGTTAAATAAATATTTTGAAGATTTATATTTGGAGCCTTATTCATTAAATGCTGTTGAAAAAATTATTGATGAAATACAAATTATTACAACTAATGAACAATTTGAGTCAGTAAATGCAACAATAAAAGAGAATATAATTGAAAATAAAATTAACATTACTTTTAATGTTACTGAAACTGAAAAATCTTATATTAAAAAGATAAATGTATTTGGCAATAATATCACAGCAGAGTCTGTAATCAGAAATCAAATCTTAGTAGATGAGGGTGATCCATTTAATAAAATACTTTTTTCTAAATCAATTAATAATATTAAAAGCCTTAATTTTTTTAGGGAAGTTACATCTGATATAGCTCTAGATGAAAAGGATAATTCAAAAATAATAAATATATCAATTGAAGAAAAACCTACCGGAGAAATTTTTGCTGGCGCAGGTACCGGAACAAACGGTGCAACTGTTTCATTTGGTATTAAAGAAAACAACTATTTAGGTAAAGGAGTATCCGTTGATACAAATGCAAATATTTCCAAAGATTCTATCAGAGGGCGCTTTATTGTTAATAATCCAAATTATAGAAATTCTGAAAAAAGTTTAAATTTTAGCATTCAAGCTTCTGAAACTGATAAACTTGAAACTTATGGATACAAATCCACCAGAACAGGATTTACTTTTGGAACACAATTTGAATATTTGGATGATTTATTTTTTGGTGTGTCTACAGAAAATTTTGTTGAAGATATAGTTGTTACAAGTAAAGCCTCCGCTAAACAAAAAAAAATGGCAGGCAATTATTTAGACAGTTTTATAAGTTTAGATTTTAATCTCGACAAAAGAAACCAAAAATTTGCAACTTCAAAAGGTTACTATAGTTATTATACTATAGATCTCCCTATTTTAAGTGACACGGGTACATTAAATAATACGTACAAATATAAATATTTTACTGAGTTATTTGAGAACAACATTTCAAGCTTGTCTTTATTATTGGGGTCTTCATTTTCTGCAAATGATAAAAATATCAAATTATCTGAAAGATTATTTATTCCTGGATCTAGGTTGAGAGGTTTTGAAAGAGGTAGAATTGGACCGAAAGATGGTGACGATTTTATAGGAGGAAATTACATGTCAGCAATAAATCTTTCTTCATCTATACCTAAAATTTTTGAAAATGCCCAAAATCTTGATTTAGTAATTTTTTTTGATGTAGCTAATATTTGGGGAATAGATTACGACAAATCAATTGCAGAAAATAGTGAAATAAGATCTTCAATAGGTATAGGTCTTAATTGGACAACAGTTGTTGGACCATTAAGTTTTTCTTTAGCACAACCAATAACTAAAGCTGATACTGATGTCACAGAAACATTTAGATTTAACCTAGGTACAACATTTTAATGAAAATTATCAAAAATTTATTTTGTATAATACTTTTATTTTGTTTCACGTCATTGAATTCATACAGTGATGAAATGATAAAATTCATTGATGTAGACAGTTTGCTTGAAAAAAGCATAATTGGTAAAAATATTATTAATGATTTAAATACTACAAATCAAAATAATTTGAAATTACTAAAACCAAAAGAAGAAGAAATTAAAGAAAGTCAAAACGAAATTAATAAACAAAAAAATATTATTTCAAGTGATGAATTAAATATAAAAATTGATGAATATAAAAAAAAAGTATTGATATTTCAAAATGAAAAAAAGAAATTAATTGAAAATTTTAATAAACAAAAACAAAAACAAATAAATGATTTTTTTAATCAAGTTACACCTATAATAAATGAATATATGGAAAAAAACAATTTAAGTATTGTTTTTGATAAAAAAAATATTTTTATTGCTAAATCAGATAGCAATATTACAGCTGATATAATTAAATTAATAAATGAAAGATTGAAATAATGGACTCATTAAATAAAGATCAAATAAAAAACCTTCTACCACATAGAGAACCTATGTTGTTAATTGATGAGTTGACAGATATTAAGAAACTTTCATCGGCTACAGGAATTCTATATTTAAGTAAAGATAGTCCATTTGTACAAGGACATTTTCCAGGTCAACCAGTTATGCCTGGTGTCTTGATTGTTGAAGCGTTTGGGCAAACAGCTGCAGCATTGACTGCTCATGGTATAGATAAGGAAACCTATGCAAATAAACTAGTTTTTTTAATGAGTGTTGAAAAAGCTCGTTTTAGAAGCCCAGTAATCCCTGATTGTAAACTTGAATTAAGAATTGAGTCTATTAGATCACACGGTCGTGTTTGGAAATATAAAGGTGAAGCCTTTGTGGGTGAAAAGAAAATGGCTGATGCTCAGTGGTCTGCTACAATTGTTGACAGAAAATAATTAGTAATATTTATTGATAAGCAATTAATCTTTGTTTTGATAAATAATATTTAATGATTAATCCTTTTTTTGAAAATTCAGGCCCATTCAAAATTGATGATATTTTAAAATTTAGTGATATTAAAAATATCTTTAAATATAAAGATACAAATATTTCTGACATAAAAGACCTTGTTACAGCCTCAAGTAAAGATATTACTTTTTTCCATTCAAAAAAATATGAAACTGCTGCTGTTAATACCAAAGCAGCTTATTGCATAACAACAAAAAAATTATCTTACATATTACCCAATAATTGCCAACCTATTGAAGTAGAAAATGTTCTCATTTCAACAGCTAAAATTACTAAAATATTTTATCAAAATGCTATTACTGATGATTTTGACTCTAATGTAACTGCTATTGAAAGTACCTCTTTTCACAAAAATACAAAACATGGGCAAAATGTATTAATAGGGAAAGATGTAAAAATTGGCTCAAACTGTTTAATTGGGCATAATACAATAATTGAAAGCAATGTTGTTGTGGGTAACGATTGTTCTATTGGGTCTAATGTTATTATTAGAAATTCATTAATTAGAAACAATGTTTCTATTTTAGATGGATGTGTTATTGGAAAAAAAGGATTTGGATTTTTTCCAAATCAAAATGAAAATATTAGATACCCTCACATTGGTATCGTTATAATTGAAGATAATTGTGAAATTGGATGTGGATCAACAATTGATAGAGGTTCTTTATCTAATACAATTATTGGAAAAAATACTTACTTAGATAATCAAGTTCATGTAGCTCACAATAATAAGATTGGTGAAAATTGTATAATTGCAGGTCAGGTTGGGTTTGCTGGTAGTTCTACTATTGGAAGTAATGTTATTATTGGTGGACAAGCTGGAATATCTGGTCATTTGAAGGTTGGTAATAATGTTCAAATAGGTGGTGGTTCTGGTGTGATTAAGAATATTCCAGATAACACTAAAGTAATGGGCTATCCTGCTAAAGATTTAAAAAAATTTATAAAGGATAATAAGTGATCCATAAAACAGCTATAATTGACCCTAAAGCCAAAATTGCATCAAATGTAAAAATTGGTGCATATTCTATTATAGGGCCAGACGTTGAAGTTAATGAAAACACAATAATTCATTCACATGTAAGTATTTCTGGACAAACTATAATTGGTAAAGAAAATAAGATTTATCCTTTTGCATCAGTTGGCAATGATCCACAAGACCTAAAATATAATGGTGAAAAGACAAAGTTGATAATTGGTGATAATAATACAATAAGAGAATATGTAACAATAAACCCAGGCACAATCGGAGGTGGGGGTAAAACAAAGATAGGTAACAACTGTCTATTTATGATTTCTTCTCATGTTGCTCATGATTGTATAGTTGGTGATAATGTTATTATAGCAAACAATGTGCCTTTAGGAGGTCATGCTATAATAGAAGATAATGTTGTTATAGGTGGAAATTCTGCTGTTCAGCAATTTACAAGAATTGGTAAGATGGCTATGATTGGTGGGATGACCGGAGTATTGCACGATGTAATACCTTATGGTTTGTCAACTGGAAATAGAAACTCACTTCAAGGATTGAACTTAATAGGGTTAAGAAGAGCCAAGTTTGAAAATAAGGATATTTTAGAACTTAGTGATGCTTATANGAAAATTTTTGCCACNAAAAATATCAATGAAAATATAAGTAAATTGAATGGTTCTTTTCAAGAAAATTCATTAGTTAAAAATGTAATTGATTTTATNACAAAAGATAAAAAAAGATCTATTTGNACTCCATTTTCTTAATATGATTGGTTTAATATTTGGTGATACTGATTTTCCAATNGAAATTCTAAAAACTATCAAAAAAAAGAAAATTAATTATTTGATAATTGATTTATCAAAATCTAAGAAATTTAANAAAGATAAAAAATCTTATTCAGTTTCTATAGGNCAATTTGGTAAAATTATTAATATTCTTAAGAAAAGTAATTGTAAAAAGGTCTTATTTGCTGGAAAGGTAAATAAACCAAACTTATCTAAACTAAAATTAGATATTAAAGGTATTTACTATATTCCAAGAATAATTAAAGCATCTAAGCTTGGAGATGCAGCTATACTCAAAGAAATTATTAAAATTTTAGCTCAAAACAAGATTAAGACAGAAAATTCACTAATATTTAATTCTGAGTTATATTTAAAAAAAGGAAATTTTTCAAAGATTAAACCAAACAAACAAGATCAATTAGATATTACAAAAGCAATTAAAACATTAAATAGTTTAAGAGAATATAATTTTAGCCAAGGAGTTGTGGTCAGAAACCAAAAAGTAGTTTCTATAGAAGGAAAAGGTGGGACCAAAAAAATGCTGGAAAAAAGTAGAAGCAAAAAATTTAGAAATCACGGGGTTTTAGTTAAATTTCCAAAAAAGAAACAAGACCTGAGAGTAGATCTTCCAACGATTGGGTTAAAAACTTTAAAACAAAGTAAAACTGCTGGATTAAAAGGTATTGTAGTTAAAAATAAACAACATGTTTTTTTAGATAAAATTAAATGTATTAAATTTGCAAACAAAAATAAAATGTTTATCTCGGTAAAATGAAAAAAATATTTATATTAACTGGTGAACCTTCTGGAGATAAACTTGCCTCTAAAGTTATATCTAAACTTCAAAAAAATGATAATAATATTCAATATTTATGTGTTGGTGGAACACATTTAAATTCACTAGGAATAAAATCTATTTTTCACCTTAAAGAAATTACTTACATTGGCTTCACAAGTGTTTTGCTAAATATTTTTAAAATTAAAAAAAAAATAAACAATACTGTTGAAGAAATAATAAAATTCAATCCAGATATTTTGTTTAGTGTAGATAGTCCTGATTTTACCTTAAGAGTTGCTGAAAAAGTCAAAAAATTAAACAATAAAATTAAGACTATTCATTATGTGGCTCCACAAGTATGGGTTTGGAGAGAGGGTAGAGTAAAAAAGTTTAAAAAGTTTTTGGATCATATTTTATTACTATTTGATTTTGAAAAAAAATATTTTGACAAAGAAAATATTCCAAACACTTTTGTTGGCCATCCTTTATTAGAGCAAGAAACAAAAAACAAAATAGATCTATCTAGTATAATATCAAATAATAAAAAGATAATTTCTCTTTTTTGTGGCAGTAGATCATCTGAAGTAAATTTACTTTTACCTATATTGATTGATTTTATAGATATGATGAATTCAAAATTTGACAACTTCACTTATGTTTTTCATTCTACAGTTGAAAATAAAAATTTAATAAATGAAAAAATTAATAACACAAATCTTAAAAATATTGAGATTATTTCTGATGAAAATATTAAAAAACAAATACTAAATAAATCTATTTTTGCAGTTTCAAAATCTGGAACAATTTCTCTTGAAATTTGTAATGCAAAAGTTCCTTCTATAATTATTTATAAAATGAATTTTTTAAATTTTTTAATTGTTAAAATGTTGGTAAAAATTAAATTTGCTAACATTATCAATATTATTAACAACCAAGAAATAATTCCTGAGTTAATCCAAAAAGAATGTAATGCTAAAGAAATTTATCATTCAGTTGTTTATTTTTTGAAAAATCCAGAACTTATGAGTAAACAAATTGAAGATTGTGAAAAAACTTTAGGTCAAATTAGATCAAAAACTTCATCTTCTGAAGAAGCATCATCCATATTAAGTAAATATCTTATTTCCTAATCTTTTTTGCACTTCTTCTTTACCTAAGGATATTATTATATCGTACAAACCTGGCCCAAATTTTGACCCTGTTAATACCACTCTTAAAGGTTGACCAACACCTTTAAAATTAGTTTCATGTTTTTTTATTAAATTGTTTACCAAAGGTTCAAGTGTTTCTTTATTTAATTCATTTATTGAAACTAAATTTTTTTTAAATTCTTTAATTATATCTTTTGCTTTTTCATCAATTAATTCTAAATCTTTTTCTTCAAACTTAAGATCATCTAAGATTATATATTTTGCATTATTAAATATATCCTCCAAGGTCTTAGCTTTATTTTTAAGAAAAGTTAATGAAGGTTTAATCTTAGTTTCTTTTTCTGGTTTAATTTTTTCTTTATAAATTTCACAATATTTAACAAGATGGTCATACAGTTCATTCTCATCTATATTTTTAATGTAATGTTCATTCATTGATAATATTCTGCTCATATCTAGTTTAGATGGAGATTTACCAATTCCTTCTAAGTTAAAATGCTGAATACTCTCAGCTAATGTAAATATTTCTTTATCTTTGTATGACCAGCCTAATCTTAACAAATAATTTCTAAGTGCATCTGGCATAATTCCTATTTTAGAGTAATCATCTAATGTTGATGCATTATCTCTTTTTGATAATTTCTTACCCTCTATAGTATGTATTAAAGGAATATGAGCAAATAAAGGAACATTCCATTTCATAGCCAAATATATTTGTATTTGTTTAAATGTATTAATTTTATGATCATCACCTCTGATTATATGTGTCATGTTCATCTGATGATCATCTACAGTTGCAGAAAGATTATATGTTGGTGTTCCATCATTTCTTAATATTATAAAATCTTCTATTGTAATATTCTCAATTTCAACATCTCCTTGCACTAAATCTTTTAATATAGAAGTACCTTCTATCTTGCTTTTAAATCTAATTACTGGTTTTATATTTTTTGGCGCATCATTTTCGGTAAGATCTCTACATTTTCTATTATAAGTGTAAGGAAGTTTTTTTTGTTTAGCTCTCTTTTTTTGATTTTCTATTTCTTCGCTTGAGCAATAACATTTGTAAGCATTATTATTTTTAAGTAGTTCATTTGCTACATTTATATGATTATCAATTTTTGTTGATTGAATGTATTCTTCACCATCATGTTTAATGCCAATCCATTCTAAAGATTTAATGATTTGAATTTTATGTTCATCTTTAGATCTTTCTTTATCCGTATCTTCAATTCTTAGATGAAAAGTTCCATTTTGATTTTTTGAATATAACCAATTAAATAGCGCTGTTCTTACTCCACCAATATGAAGTGCACCAGTAGGTGAGGGCGCAAAACGCGTTGCAACTTTTGACATTTGTGATGTTTAGACTATTTTTTTAGAAGTTTCTATATAAAGATACAAGTACACCTTGAACTTTTACTCTATCTGGACCAAAAATCTTAGTCTCATAGTTTCTATTAGCACTTTCAAGAGCTACAACTTTACCTTTTTTACGAATTCTTTTTAACATAGCTTCATGTTCGTCTATTAAAGCTACAACAATTTTTCCATTATCTGCGCTATCTGTTCTTCTAATTATAACAGTATCACCCTCATTGATACCAGCTTCAATCATTGAGTCTCCCTGAACCTTTAATCCAAAATAGTCACCATTTTTTTCTAAGTTACTAGGCAAAGGAATTCTTGAAACTTCATTTTGAATTGCTTCTACAGGTGTACCAGCTGCTATTTTTCCAAGCACTGGAACTTCCATTTCGTCAGAATTAATGTTTACTTCGTCTAAACCACCTTT
>JGI26238J51125_1001046_pt1 | contig 9930 bp, 9 predicted proteins | sample SaaInlV_100m_DNA_FD_51125 | JGI IMG/M metagenome (IMG submission 51125) | reverse complement strand
GGTTTCCTTATTGGCAAGAGCTAAATCCTTACTAGATTGAATAGCGGCCAAGGAAGGTACCAAGCCGGCACTACCGACGATAGCAGAGACCACCAGCGATGCATCGGGGTGAGTTGCAACTTTAATGGAACCCTCTTCACCGCAAAGAATTTCAACATCTTCCCCTTGAAGTAATTCCTTAAGTTCGCCAACCTTGGAAAGGTTGAAAACAGAAACGAGAGAGGGTTTAAATTCTTTAACTTGCTCTGCAAAAAGCTCAACATTGCTTCCTGTGACCATGGCCGCAACAGCAAAACGGTCACGGTTTTGTCGAACAACGTCGAGGGTATTAACCCCAATAGACCCGGTGGACCCTAAAATGGAAATCGTTTTCATGGGCGAATAGTAAAAAGTTGGATTTATTTTCCGATACTAACTTGCTATAGCATGGATCGGAGGGAGAAAACGAATTAAAGTATAAATTTGAAATAACAATAAAACATGGGTCCGGCAAATAAAAGACTATCGATACGATCCAAAACTCCACCATGCCCAGGGAGAACATCCCCGGAGTTTTTAATACCTGCATAACGCTTTAATAAAGACTCTGCAAGATCCCCGAACTGCCCGATGGTACCGCAAATAAGAGCAACAAGTAAACAATGTACCATCGCTATATGATCCAAAAACCAATATCCGGCAATGGCCCCAGCAGCTAAACTTCCCGCAAGACCGGCAATGGCACCTTCCATGGTTTTATTTGGGCTTACAACAGGCGCTAGAGGTTTTTTGCCGAAATTTTTCCCCCAGTAGTATGCTGCAATATCACCTAGCCAGACAATGAGAAGCAGGAAAAAAATTAGGCGTTCGCCACCTCCAAAGTTTCGGATGAGGAGGAAGTATCCACCAAGACCAGCGACATAAAGAACACCAAACAGGGTAAACGAAATTTGGTCAATAGAGACCTTAACGTTATCTTCATGAAAAAACCACGCGGCGAAAAGAGTTACACTCGCAATTAGTCCCCATTCCATCATAAAACTCCCATTAAAATAAAAACTAAGGAGGAGCAAAAAGCTCAAAATAATTCCATGGATGGGGAACCCACTAATACCAGTCCGATCAATGATAGTAAAATATTCACGTACTCCCATCAGGGTAACGGCTGCTACGAACAACAGAAACAATAGAGGAGAACCGTAATACACGATTCCTACAACAATGGGAACGGCAACAATACCTGTCAGCACTCGTTTCAATAGCTACCCTCTACCTTAATTGTATGCGGATAAAGTTGGATTTTGAGAAAAAATAATCACGATTTTATAATCTGTTCTTGGGTCATGCCAAACCGTCGCTCTCGTTTTTGAAAATCGATGATCGCATGAAGCAAATCTTCTTCTTTAAATTCAGGCCACAGTACCTTAGTGTAATGCAGTTCGGTGTATGCTATCTGGTACAAAAGAAAGTTGCTGATTCGCATTTCACCGCTTGTTCTTATCAATAGATCTGGATCTGGAAGAGACTTTGTTTGTAGAAAATTTTCGAAGACGGAATAATCAATGTCTTCGACGCACAATTCACCAGTGCGTACCTTGCCTGCTATTTGCTGAACGGATTTTAAAATTTCCTGACGTCCTCCATAACTTAGCGCCAGGGTAAGTGTCATCCCATCACAGTCCTTTGTGTAATCCTTTGTATGTGCGATAAGTTTCTGAATGTCAGGTGGGAGGTCCTCGAGTTGACCTATTGTATGAAAACGAATATTTTCACTTTTCATTCGTTCGAGCTCTTTACTCAGGTAATGGTCCAGAATTTTCATCAGTGTATTAATTTCGATAGGTGGGCGACTCCAATTTTCATCTGAAAAGGAGTATAGCGTGAGAGCTTCAATATCGAGTTTGCGACACAAGGAAACGGTACGATCCACCGTTTTTACACCTTCCCAGTGACCTTTTATCCTCGGAAGGGAGTTTTGCTTCGCCCAGCGCCCATTGCCGTCCATGATGACAGCGATATGTCGAGGCATTTGAGTAAGATCCAGTTCTTCAAGTAAGGAGGAGTTTATCGAGGAAAGATCCATCAGAGAAAATGTGGTTATGAAACTTTAAGAATTAGTTTAGGTTCACCCATCGAGTTAGGAAGCACATCAATATTTTAGTTAAGGCCGTTAACTGCCTTCTATCTGAGACAAAAACTATATATGTCTATTATAGGCTAATCATCAAACATTAAGGACATCTTTTTCTTTGGTTTCGGAGAGTTTTTCGGCTTCCCTAATACATTCGTCAGTTATTTTCTGCAATTTTTCCAAGCCTTTTTTCCCATCATCTTCAGAAATTTCATGATTTTTTTCCATGGTTTTGAGCTTATCGTTAAAATCACGTCGCACGTTACGGATAGCGACCTTGCCTTCCTCTGCGTACTTCTTGACGATTTTAACTAATTGCTGTCGTCTTTCTCCAGTAAGCGCAGGGATATTCAGCCGAATGATTTTTCCGTCATTGTTTGGAGTAAGACCAAGATCAGAAGACAAAATGGCTTTCTCAAGATCTTTGAGAATTGAAACATCATAGGGCTGGATTGTGATGGTTTGATTGTCTGGAACACCCAGCGTTGCGACCTGGTTCAGCGGAGTCGGATTTCCATAATAATCTATCTTGATACCTTCCAGAATGGCTCCGCTGGCACTTCCAGTTCGTAACTTGGAAAGCTCCTGGCGTAAATGATCCAGAGAATTTTTCATTTTTCTTTCACAGTCTGCGAATAAATTTTCCATTTACGAATTAACTCCTACCAAGGTTCCAATTTTTTCACCCATCAGAACTTTTTTAATATTACTTTTCTCTCGAACGTTAAAAACAATCATCGGTAGTTTGTTATCCATGCATAAAGATACCGAGGTTGAGTCCATGACCTGTAAACCCTTTTTTAAAATTTCCAAGTAGGTCAACTGGTTAAATTTTACCGCAGAATCATCTTTCATAGGGTCGGCAGAATAAACTCCATCCACCTTGGTTGCCTTGAAAATGACATCTGCACCTATTTCCACGGCTCGTAAGGAGGCGGCGGTATCAGTTGTAAAATATGGATTACCGGTACCGGCAGCAAAAATTACCACACGATTCTTTTCCAGGTGACGTATTGCTCTCCGTCTTATATACGTTTCTGCAACCTGCGGTATCTCGATGGCGGTTTGCACACGGGTTTGTATGCCGACATCTTCCAGGGCGTGCTGCAATGCTAACGCGTTAATGATCGTTGCAAGCATGCCCATATAATCTCCTGTTACACGCTCCATTCCCAGGTTACTGGCAGTCGCTCCACGAAAGATATTGCCACCGCCGATGACAATCGCCATCTCAACACCCAGGTTTTTCCCATCAAGAACTTCATTGGCGATGTTTTTAATGGCGTCAACATCAATACCAAACCCGCCATCTTGTTCAGCTAGGCTTTCTCCGCTCAGCTTTAGAAGAACTCGCTTGTAGATAGACGTACTCATGTTTTAATTACCGATTTCAAACCTGCAAAAATTTTCGACCAGTATATTTTCACCCAAAGTTGCGATACTTTGTTTGATCAACTCTTGAATCGTGCAGTCCGAATCTTTAATAAATTTTTGTTCTAGAAGACAGTTCTCCTCATAAAACTTGTCCATCTTTCCTACAACTATTTTATCAATTATTTTTTCCGGTTTGCCGGAATCTCTTGCCTGGGCGGCGTAAATTTCTTTTTCTTTTTCCAAGACATCTTCTGATACTTCGTCACGGGAGACAAACCTCGGTTTGGAGGCAGCGATATGCATGCAAATATCTTTGGACAATTGCTGAAAATCTGGTGTATTGGCGACGAAGTCTGTTTCGCAGAGTACCTGTGCCATGACTCCAACTTTACTTCCAGGGTGTATATAAGAGCATACGGTACCTTCGCTCGTCTCTCGGTCAGCTTTTTTATCCGCCTTCGCGAGTCCCTTTTTCCGGAGGAAAGTAACGGCCTCTTCGATATCGCCGCTGGTTTCCTTGAGCGCATTTTTACATTCCATAATGCCCGCACCTGATTGCTGACGTAAATTTTTTACCATTTCTGCTGTTATTTCCATTCTCCCTATCCTTATTTTACGGGTTTATACTTTTTTAAATAATCCTTGTGCGAAGAGGAAATTAGGCTTCTCTCGTAAAACCTACTACGCAAGGATATTGAAAGATCAAAGAAAAAACGACCTTTACTTAACTATGGTTTATAAAAATACTTTAAAATAAAGTGCCCACGTTATGGTGAAATAACCTTACAAGAGAAGGTAAAATCAAACGGGGGCTTTTTCATCTTTGTTTGCAGAATTCGGACCAGGTTCTCCGCTAGCCTTTTCAACTTGTTCTTCTTCACCAGAAGGTTGCACAGGAGGTTCCGGTTTTTGCTCTTCGGGCTTTGCTACGTCCTTGCGGCTGGCTTGGAAAATTTCTTGACCTTCTAATGCAACGTCTGCAACTCTAGTTGCAAATAACTTGATGGACCGAACTGCATCGTCATTGCCCGGGAAAGGAAAGTCAACTCCACGTGGGTCACAATTAGTATCAACTAAAGCAACCGTTTTAACCCCAAGAGTTTTTGCTTCTGCCAAAGCGATGCGTTCTTTTTGTGTGTCAATAATGAAAAGGGCGTGAGGGAGCTCGCGCATACTTTTTATTCCACCAAGAAACTTATTGAGTTTCTCTATTTCTTTTCGTTTATTGAGAGCTTCTTTTTTGTGCAGACGCTCAAACCCCCCCTCCTCTTCCATTTTTTCCAGTTGCAGTAACCGATCAATACTCTTACGAATGGTTGCAAAGTTCGTCATCGTTCCACCCAACCAGCGTTGGTTTATAAAGTACATGCCACAACGTTCGGCTTCTTGCTTGACAAGTTCTTGAGCCTGTCTTTTTGTGGCAACGAAAAGAATTTTCTTCCCGGCCGCAGTTATTTTCCTGACAAATTCCTCAGCCTCGCGGAACTTCTTCAGGGTTTTCTGAAGATCCACGATATGAATTCCATTTCGTGCACCATAAATGTACTTCTTCATCTTGGGGTTCCAGTGGGTGGTCTGGTGACCAAAATGAACCCCAGCTTGCAGCAACTGCTTCATCGTAATTTCTGGCATTACTACTCCTTTGCTAAATGAAAAATGGTTAGTCCTCCGCAGCTGTCACTTCAAGCCTAAAACCTTGCGGTCACCATTAGGTTTGATCCGGCTGCGTGCGTTATAAAATACTGTCCTCGGAAATATTTTCCCTACAAAAAGCGGATTGCCCGACAGATTAACACACTGTTTTTAAGGTGACAAGCTTAGATTGAAGGGAGTCAGCTAAACCTGAAGAATAGATTCAAATCTTCCTTTTGCCAGAGTAAAGGGGGGTTGATTTTGAAGGGGGTATCAATTTTTCTAATCAATTAAGACCAATGCTGATGATTGTCGAATAGTTCTGGGTGGTAGAGCTGCGAGTGATTGTTTGGTGTATGCGATCGACTTAAAATAGCCACCACCTGTCAAAATGCCCCACGATTAACAGACATTTTTTATGGCTAAAACTATTTTGGTATTTTTTCAGCTTGACGAGCGATCAGGTCGTAGTCCGTCGACCCAGTAATAAGCATAGGTGAGATTTGTCCGATTTCAACTTCACTTTCCTCAATGATAACCTGCCCATCAATTTCGGGAGCCTGTGTAGCGAGGCGCCCCGTTACCAGATACTCCTCCTCGGGGTCAGTTCCTTCAACTAATACGGGTAAAGTTTTACCAATGCTTTCTTTATTTTTTTTTCGGTTGATTTCCTGTTGAAGACTCATCAGTTCATCCCGGCGTGAAGCAGCCGTCTCACTAGAAACAAGACCCTCATAGTCGTAAGCAGTCGTTCCCTCTTCGTGGAAGTATGTGAATACGCCGACATGGTCAAACTCTGTTTCACGAACAAATTCGAGAAGATGTTTAAAATGTTCGTCCGTTTCCCCTGGAAATCCGGTAATAAAAGTTGTGCGTAAAGCGATACCTGGAACTTTAGTGCGGAGTTCATCGATCATATTGCGGACGCCTTTCTCAGTTTCCTGGCGTTTCATCCGTTTAAGCATAAAATCATGGGTGTGCTGAAGGGGGACATCGACATAATTGCAGACTTTTTCTTCAGAGGCGATGTACTCGATCAGTTTGCTATTGATGAAAGTAGGATAGCAATAGAACAAACGCATCCATTCGATCCCCTTAATCTTAGCAAGAGATTTTAGAAGTTGGACCAAGCCGTTCTTCATTTTTAGGTCCACCCCGTACATTGTTGTGTCCTGTGAAATCAAGTTGAATTCTTTGACTCCATGTTGGGCAAAATGTTCGGCTTCAGCGATGATGGACTCAGGGGAACGGCTTCGAAATTGCCCACGAATTTTTGGAATAATACAGAAGGCACATTTATTAGAACAACCTTCACCAAGTTTAAGATAGGCAGAGTAAAATGGGGTCGTCAATACTCGATTCATGTATGATTCAAAATATTCCGCCGGTTCGTGCACATGGTTTTTCGAAGTATTTTTTCTCTGGGAATCGGATTCTTTTAAAATCTGTTTTAAACGCGGGTACTGGCTTACGCCCAGCATGTGGTCTATCTCTGGAATTTCTTTAAGAAGCTCATCGCTGTATCGTTCGGAAAGACATCCGGTTACCACGAGCTTTTTGCATTTACCATCTGTTTTAAGAGCCGCCATTTCAAGAATGGCATCAATGGACTCCTTTTTTGAAGATTCAATGAATCCACAAGTATTGACAATGATGACATCGGCTTCTTTTTGGTCGGAAGTGATTTCGTATTCATCACCTTGAAGATCTCCGAGAACCAACTCAGTATCCACTGCATTTTTCGGGCAACCTAGACTGACCATACCCAGCTTTTGCATAAAAACCTTCTTTCAAAAAATATACGATACAAATGGACAGGATTTACTTCATTAAGTTAGTAAGGAGTTGTGTTTTTTAGAATAGCCCAAACAAGGTATGAAACCAACAGATTTTATAGGGTTTGTGAAAGTTTAGGCGATGATCATGGATCTTTAAAAATGCTAATCAGACCGTCTAGTGCTTCAGAGTCTGAGGCACGGACCAGCTTTTCTACCTGGCCGACAAACTCTTCCCGAGTACGGAACTTCATCTCAATTCGAATTTCGTCACTTTCAAAACTATCCTGCACGTGAACTTTTGTCTTATTGTCCAATTTCAATGCGTCAAGAGATCTTGCCAAACGAACTCTCAAATCGCTAAGAATGGGATAACGTTTGGAATGAAGAATTTGACGAATGCGGTCGTAGCGGACATTGGGCGCAAGATCATTTCGATTTAGAATAGATTGTAATTCGGGCAGCTCAAATAGATCCAAGGGAGCTATTTGATCACGTGTGGAAATCTCATCGATCCATTCCAGTAAATTCCGCCATTTATTGACCCCAGGTCGAAGCACAGAAAAAAACCGTTCCGCTGCCATGGCACTCTTAGCGTTCCAGTTGAAAAATACTGAGAAGGTTCTAAGCGGAACGTTCATTTCATGAAGAAGAGTTTTAAGACCGAGTACTAATTGGTTAGCTTTGAGATGGTCATCCAATAGTTTTTTGCTTTTCTCCAAGCCGAGCATTGGCATATACTTTTCTATGATACGTATTTCCGGAACCTTGGCTTCAGATAACTTAAAAAGGATGCGTCCTTTTTCAATATCACTGTAATGATGGTGGAGTTGGTTTTCTGATAGGTTCAGCATCAGCATGGTTTCGTCACTTGGTGCAATATCCAAAATTCTTGCCGGAATTTCTTTTGTCTGAAGCTGTGAGGATATTTTTACACGACGATGACCGCAGACGATTCGAAAACCGTTGCCTACCGGTACTAGTGTAACTGGGTGTATGACACCAACCTCTTCGATCGATTCTTGTAAGGAGTCGGCAGAAACACCCCAGGAGAAATTAGTCAGTTGGTCATCAACATCGATACTCTTGATGGGAACAGATTTGAAAATATAAGTAGGATTATTTTTTGTCATGTAGTCCAAATATTTTTTTTAACTAAAATTCAATGAAACGTTACATCATTATTATTTGTTTAATATTTTCTTGCATGATTTTAGCTGGATGCGATTCCCCACCCAAGGGAATGGTCTTGGTGTCCGGTGGTAATTTTATCATGGGGAGCGATCAAACCGATACCGACAAGCATGCCCTTAGAGTGGGCTTAAAGAAACCATGGTACGCCGATGAGTCTCCTTCGTTAAAACTTTACCTCAAAGATTTTTATATTGATAAATATGAAGTGACCCGCCTGCAGTATTACATATTTTGTCAGGCCACTGATCATAAGCCACCACGCACCTGGGGGGGTGAAAAATTTCAAGACGGCACAGGGAATCATCCTGTTTCTCATGTTAATTTTTATGATGCGGCAGCCTATGCTGCGTGGGCAGGTAAAAGACTGCCCTCGGAAGCCGAATGGGAAAAAACAGCCCGCGGTCCCGACCACTATACTTATCCCTGGGGTAATGAATTTGAGTTTTCCTCGGCTAATGTTAGTCCGTCACCAAAAAAGAAATGGGGCCGCGGGCTGAAACCAGTTGGAAGTTTCCCCCAGGGAGTCAGTTTTTATGGGACCTACGACATGATCGGCAATGTCTGGGAGTGGGTATGGGATTATTACCTACCCTATCCGAACAGTACCTACACATGGAAAGAAAAAGAAAGAAAACAACTGGTCGTTCGAGGAATGTCTTACCTTGGAGTAGGTCATTTCCCAAAGAATGAATACGAGAAGGTCATTGCTCTAAAATCCAGAGCGACTTACCGAGAACACCTCGACCCACTTTCGAAGAAAAACGATGTTGGGTTTCGCTGCGCTAAAGACAAGCTCACCCTTTACGAAAAGTTTTTTGGCAAGAAATTCCCAAAGAAGGTTTGAAAGATTTCACGGGTGCCCCGGCTCTACAAAGCATAAACCTATTGATTTATAAAAGGGAAGTGTCTTAATTGATTTAAAAAGCAATCACCGTGCCTTCTAGCGTCAATTACAGGATCGAGGAGTTCGTAGGACCCTAAACTATTTTAGAAAAATGCTTTAGTAGCTTGTTCTATTTGATTTATCGGGGTCGAAGTGGATAAAATAGCTAGGATTTTGAAACGTAGGCGAGTAAGTTTTTACTGGAAAACTAGAAAAGTGTCTAATTTATGCTAAGTACAGCAGTTTTTTAAACCTTTGGTCATGGACTTTTTAAACAAACTGGGGTGCTATGGTCACCTTATTCTTATACGGTATCCGATATTTTTAACTAAATTTTGAAAGAATTTATTCTGGGTTTATTTCAATCATTCTTCTGTAAAAAATATTGGATCTTTCCGTCCTTTTCTACTATAAGGTTCAAGCACAAATCTCCTTCGGTGTATGATAAATTGTTCAAGTTTCACCATGCCCGTCGCACATCCGACAACACCCATGTTTAAAATAGAGCTTTGTAAAGAATGACGAGTTTCAAAAATGAAATAGGCAAGCAGGTTCTTATCGTTGATGGGGCCATGGGCACCATGGTCCAGAATCTTGCGTTGAGCGATGCCGCATTCGGTGGCCCCGAGTTCAAGATGCTGACCGATCTGTTGGTATTTTCTCGTCCTGATGAACTGGAAGGAATTCATCTTGAGTATTTGCAGGCGGGCGCCAACCTGATTGAAACAGATACGTTCGGTGCCTCGCCTTTACGATTGAAAGAATTTAATTTTTCCAAGTTTGATCCTTCGGATTTAAAAGCAATTCCTGACCAACTTGATCTGAGAACTTGTTCGCTGGAATCGCTGACACTGAAACTCAATATTGAAGGTTGCCGTATTGCAAAAAGAGCCATTGGAAAATACCGAGCTCAGCCGGACTACGACGGCAGACCGCTTTTTGTGGCGGGGTCGATTGGACCA
>JGI26238J51125_1001045_pt1 | contig 9937 bp, 6 predicted proteins | sample SaaInlV_100m_DNA_FD_51125 | JGI IMG/M metagenome (IMG submission 51125) | reverse complement strand
ATAGAGGCTTGAGTCGATGAAAATTACATTTGATTGGTTAAAAGATCATTTAGATACAAAATTAAAAGAAGACAAGCTTTTAGAACAGTTAACANATATTGGGCTTGAGGTTGAAAGCGTAGAAAACTTATCTGCTGGTCTTGATTTATTCAAAGTAGCAAAAATTTTAAAGACAGAAAAACATCCAAATGCAGATCGACTTAAAATTTGCGATGTTGATGTGGGAGAGAAAGAAATTAAAAAAGTTGTATGTGGTGCGCCTAATGCAAGAGAGGGATTGATAACAATATATGCTCCTCCTGGAGCTATTATTCCAAAGAGTAAAGTCAAATTAGTGGTGGCTAAGATTAGAGATGTTACTTCTTATGGAATGCTTTGTTCCGAATCTGAATTGAATTTATCTGATGAAAGCGATGGAATAACAGAATTATCTTCAAAAAAATATGAAAAGAGTATTGGAAAAAGTTATTTTTCAAAATCAGACTCTAATCTTATAGATCTGTCAATTACTCCTAATAGACCAGATTGTCTTGGTGTTAGGGGAATAGCTAGAGACCTTGCTGCTTCAGGTTTTGGTAAATTAAAAAATTTAAAAGAAAAAAAAATTAAATCAAACACCAAGCAAACTGTAAAAGTAAAAATTAATAAAGAAAACAATCAAGGATGTAGTGCATTTGGTAGTTGTTTAATTACTAATGTAAAAAATACTGAAAGTCCTAAGTGGCTAAAAGATAAATTAGTTTCCATTGGGCAAAAACCAATTTCAGCAATAGTTGATATTACTAATTATGTAATGCTTGATATTAATCGTCCGTTACACGCATATGATGCTGATAAAATTGAAAAAGGAATTGTAGTTCGAAACTCAAAATTTGGAGAAGAATTCATAGCGCTAGATAATAAAAGTTACAAATTAGATGATGAGATGTGTGTAATTAGTGACAGTAATAGTGTATTGGGATTAGGTGGAATTATTGGAGGCACAAGATCTGGTACAGAATTTAATACTAAAAATATTTTATTAGAGTCAGCGTATTTTGAACCGAGATCTATTAGAAGCACATCAAAAAAACTAAACCTTGATACAGATGCAAAGTTTAGGTTTGAAAGAGGAATTGATCCTTCATCTATTGAAAATGGATTAAATAAAGCAGCATTATTAATTAAAGAGATTTGTGGTGGAGAAATTAGTAAAATTGACATTCAAAGAATTGAAACAGGTAAAATTAAAACTATTAAATTTGACACTAATTTATTTGAAAAAATAACTGGATTTAAAATTTCAATTAAGGAGATATTTAAAATCCTAGAAGACCTTGGTTTCAAAATTAAAAAAGAAAAAAAATATTTAAAATTAACTATTCCAACATGGAGACCAGATATTTCACAGGAAATAGATATTGTTGAAGAGTTAGTAAGAATAACTGGTTATGATAAAATAAAAATTATAGATCCAATTAAAGAAAGAGCTAAATCTACTCTAACTCAGTTGCAAAAGTTATTTCATTTTTTACAAAGAGCAATTGCTTCTAAAGGTTATGTAGAGGCAATTACATGGTCATTTACTGACTCAAATTACAATGATCATTTTAAAGATAAGAATAAAGAAATTAAAATTGTAAATCCCATAAGTTCAGAGTTGGGAGTTTTAAGAAACTCAATATTTTCAAATTTAATTATGTATATGAATAAAAATTTAGACAGAGGCTTTAAAGATTTATCAATATTTGAAATAGGGCCAATTTTTACTGGTTCAAATCCCGGTGAACAAAACACAGTAGTTTGTGGTTTGTCAGCAGGTAAAAGATCAAGATTATCGTGGATTGAAAAAGATAGAAATGTTGATGTATTTGATGTTAAAAGAGATGTAGTTCAAACTTTGGTTGAAGCAGGATATAATTCTGATAAATTTTTTATAGATAGCGAAACACCAAATTATTATCATCCAGGTAAGTCAGGAAGATTATTTTTAAATAGAGGTAAAGATCAAATAGCTGCTTATTTTGGGGAGATTCATCCAAATATTATAAAAAAAATAGATATTAAAACAGAGTCTTTGGTGGGTTTTGAAATTTTTCTAGATAATTTAAAATTACCAAAAAAAACATTAAAAGATCAAAAAACTAAATTTAAAGTCTCAGATTATCAAAAATCTGAAAGAGACTTTGCGTTTATAGTTAATAAAGATGTTAAATCTCAAGATTTAATTAATGCTGTCTCAAGTGTGGATCAAAAACTAATCAGTAATATTAAAGTTTTTGATGTCTATGAGGGTGAAAATATTCCAGAAAATCAAAAATCAATAGCAATTAGCGTAACTATACAATCATTTGAAAAAACATTGAATGATAATGATTTAGAAAATATTAATAAATCAATAATTAAAACAGTTGAAAACAAAACTGGTGCCAAGATACGTTCTTAAAGCAAATGAGTAATATCGATAATATTAGAAATTTTGCGATTATTGCTCATATCGATCATGGTAAATCTACAATAGCAGATAGAATAATTCACAGTTGTGGCGGACTTACAGAAAGAGAAATGAAAGCTCAAGTTTTAGACTCAATGGATATTGAGCGTGAAAGAGGAATTACAATCAAGGCTCAGACGGTAAAACTTAATTATAAAGCAAAAGATGGTAAAGATTACATTTTAAACATTATTGATACCCCGGGTCATGTAGATTTTAGTTATGAGGTAAGTAGATCTCTTTATGCTTGTGAAGGATCAATTTTAATTGTTGATAGCACTCAAGGAGTAGAAGCTCAAACTCTTGCAAACGTTTATCAGGCTCTGGATATTGATCATGAAATAGTACCAGTTTTAAACAAAGTTGATCTTCCAGCGTCAGATTTAGATAGAACAAAAAAACAAATTGAAGAAGTAATAGGTATTGATACAGAAAATGCAATTCCTTGTTCAGGAAAAACAGGTGAGGGTATAGAGGATATTTTGGAACAAATCATTACAGCACTACCTGGTCCCAAGGGTAATAACTCAAGTGATTTAAAATGTTTATTAGTTGATAGTTGGTATGACACATATTTAGGAGTTGTTATTTTAGTAAGAGTTATTGACGGCAAAATTTCAAAAAATATGAAAATTAAAATGATGTCTACTAATCAAGAATATATTATTGAAAAAGTTGGTGTATTCACTCCAAAAGCCACAGATATCAATGAGTTAAACGCTGGAGAAATAGGTTTTATAACAACTGGGATAAAAGTCTTATCTGAAACAAAAGTGGGTGACACAATATGTGATGCAGCCAAACCTTTAAAAAAGGCGTTGCCTGGGTTTAAACCAAGTAAACCTGTGGTGTTTTGTGGATTATTTCCAGTAGACAGTTCTGAGTATCAAAAACTAAAAGATGGTTTAGCTAAACTACAACTAAACGATGCAAGTTTTTCATTTGAACCTGAGTCTTCTTCAGCCTTGGGATTAGGATTTAGATGTGGGTTTTTAGGATTGCTGCACTTAGAGATAGTGACAGAAAGATTAGAAAGAGAATTTGATGTAAACTTGTTAACAACAACACCTGGTGTTGTTTATAAAGTTTATATGAATAATGGGGANGTCATTGATTTACATAATCCATCAAGCTTGCCAGACNCNACACTCACAAAACTCATANANGAACCTTGGATAAAAGCAACAATAATTACACCTGATGAGTATTTAGGGTCAATAATGAAGATGTGCCAGGATAAAAGAGGCATACAAACTAATTTAAGTTATTCAGGAAATAGAGCTGTAGTGAATTATGAATTACCCTTAAACGAAGTTGTTTTTGATTTTAATGATAGATTAAAATCAATGACAAGTGGTTATGCTAGTTTTGATTATGAAATTATAGAACATAGAGAGGGAGATTTGGTAAAACTTGGAATACTGGTAAATGCGGAACCTGTTGATGCATTAGCAATGATGATACATAAAGATTTTGCTCAAAGAACAGGAAGAGAAGTTTGTGAAAAATTAAAAGATTTGATACCACGACATAATTTTATGATACCTGTCCAGGCGGCAATAGGAGGCAAGATTATTGCTAGAGAGACTATTAAAGGATTTAAAAAAGATGTTTTAACAAAAATTCATGGTGGTGGAGCAACAGATAGAAAAAGAAAACTTCTTGAAAAACAAAAGAAGGGAAAGGCAAGATCAAAACAATTTGGGCGAGTTGAGATACCTCAAGAGGCATTTATTGGTGTTTTAAAAATTAGTAAAGAAAAATAAATGAAAATTTACGATTGTTTTATATTTTTTAATGAGAGCTTGCTTACAGAGATTAGACTGAACATTCTGAATAAGTATGTTGATTATTTTGTGATATGTGAATCATATTATGATCATAGAGGAAATATTAAAGGTTATTTATTTGATATTGAAAAATTTAAAAATTTTGAAGAAAAAATTATTTATTTAAAAATAGAAAAATTCCCCAATCATTTGGGAGTTTGGGAGAGACAGGATTATCAGAGAAATTTTTTACAAAAAGGACTTAAAAATGCAAGCAAAAATGATTTGGTAATTTATTCAGATGCAGATGAAATAATAAATCCAAAAATAATAAAAGAATTAGCCAATATTAAAAATAATGTTGTTATTTGTAATCAATATTGTTTTTATTATAAGCTTAATCTTATGTCAGATCAGTATAAAAAAACTTGGCAAGGTAGTAGAGTTGTTAAATTCCAAAATTTGAAGTCATTTAGTTGGTTAAGATCAATTGATAAAAGAAATCTTAAATATAGTTTTTTTAGATTTGATAAATTTAAAAGAATTAAGATCTTTGAAGGGGGTGGTTGGCATTTTTCATATTTAATGACTGAAAAAGAGATACAAAAAAAAATTAAAGCATGGACTCATGCAGAACTTGATACAGAAGAAAATAATAGTTTAGAAGTAATTAAAGATAGAGTGAAGTCAAATAAAGATTTGTTTGGAAGAGATATTACACTTTCTAAAATTGAATTTACCAGAGATCATTTTCCAGAATATATAATTGATAATAGAGAATTATTTGAAAATTGGATTATATAATTTTCTTATTAATACAACTTTTTACTATTTCACTAAGGTCAAATTTAAATTTAAAATTAAATTTTCTTTTGATTTTAGTATTGTTGCACAAAGTGTAATTTAAATTTCCTTTACTAGAAATAACCTTTTTAAAATTAATTTTTTTTTTTAATTTTTTTTCAAAAACATTAATTATTTCATTTAGATATATTAATTTATTGTTACCAACATTTAGAATTAAATTATTTGCAGTTTGTTTTCTTAAAAGTATCAAAATAATTTTTAGAAAATCTTTTATATGAACAAAATCTCTAGCAGGGAAAACAGGCTTCCCTTTTGATTCGATTAAATTGATTTTAAAAGTTAATTTTTTTCTAAATGCTTCATTTATAACTGGAAGAATTCTTCTGTGTTTATTTTTGAATTCATAAAAATGACTATTATTAATATAACCAGCAATATTAAATAATCTCAGTATACAACAAGTCTCAAATTTTTTATTTAAATACCGTTCTATAATAAGCTTGGTTTGTCCATAATAATTTTTTGGAAATAGTTTTTGACTCTCTTTTACAGAATTAATTTTATTAGTATTAAAGTTATAAACATTTGAACTTGAAAAAAAAATAAATTTTTTAATATTAATTTTATGACAATAATCAATAAACATCTTTGTTTTTAATATATTATTTTTATAATATTTTTTTTTGTTATCTTCAGACTCTGGTGGAAAAGAATAAGCAGCAGCATGAATAATTGTAGTTATTTTTTTTTGTTTTAATAGTTTGGGTAATTCTTTAGATGAAATATCGATTTTTAAAAATTTTTTTTTATCTATTATATTTTTTTCACTAGATCTTGAAAAATTATCAATTCCAAAGAAAGGGATTTTTTTAGTTTTAAGATGTTCACATATATGAAATCCTAAATATCCTGTACATCCGGTTACAAGTATCATTTTATTTTTTTGAGAAATTCAATATAATATTAGATATGTTATTATTAAAATTAAAGTACTTTTTTTATTACTATAAATCTAAATTATTAAAAAAAAAGTGCAAAGTTAGATACTCAAAAGAAAAAATAGATTTTATTGATAAAATCTCAAATAAAAAGTTTTCAAATAAATGGTTTTTAAACAATTTTGAGATTTTTAATTATTTTTTACCAAAAGATAGAAATGAAAAATTTAATTATTTAGAAGTAGGATGTTATGAGGGTCTTTCATCTTTTTATGTATTGTCAGAATTCAAATTTGTAAATGCTTATTTTTTGGATATATGGGGTGAACCAAATAAAAATAGTAAATCACTTACAGATGATTTTAATAAAGTCGAAAATGCCTTTGATGAAAATTTATCTAAATTTAATTTTTCAAAAATAAAAGATGACTCAGTTATCTCAATGAGAAAGCTTTTTAGAAAAGAGATAAATTTTGATTTTATTTATATAGATGGTTCTCATAATGGAGAAGATATACTATCCGACGCAATAGAGGCATTTAAAATTTTAAAAAAAGGAGGACTCATTTTTTTTGATGATTTTTTACAATACGAAAAAAATCGAAAAATTCAATCATATGCAGGTATCGAAAAATTTTTAGAATTATACTCTAAAGATTTACAAATAGTTTTTTTTCAAAATAATCTGGCAATTAAAAAAAAATAAAAACTTTAAATGGAGAGGTGGCCGAGTGGTTGAAGGCGCACGCTTGGAAAGCGTGTAAAGGAGCAATCCTTTCATGGGTTCGAATCCCATTCTCTCCGCCATTAAATTTACCTTATTATTAAAGCCTAATTAGGCACTTCAAAGTTATTTTTATGAAGATAAATAAGCATTTTTTTAAAAAAATGTTATAATCATTTTTTCCTAAACATAAAAAAATGACAAATAAAAATACATATCAAGCAGACTCAATTAAAGTTTTAAAAGGTCTTGAGGCAGTTAGAAAAAGACCAGGAATGTATATTGGTGACACAGATGATGGCACTGGTTTACACCATATGGTTTATGAAGTTGTTGATAACTCTATTGATGAAGCTTTAGCAGGNCACTGCAAAAATATTAATGTAAAAATTAATCCTGATGGAACTATAACTGTTAATGATGATGGTAGAGGGATTCCCGTTGATATTCATAAAAGTGAAAAAAAATCTGCAGCTGAAGTGATAATGACTCAACTTCATGCTGGAGGTAAATTTGATCATGACTCTTATAAAGTTTCTGGTGGATTACATGGGGTTGGTGTTTCAGTTGTAAATGCATTGTCAGAACAACTACAATTAGAGATCAATAGAGATGGAAAAAAACATTTCATTGAATTTAAAGACGGAGAAGCTAAATCTCCGTTAAAAGTTACAGGAAAATCTAAACATACAGGAACACAAATAACTTTTTTACCATCAAAGGAAATATTTTCTTCAATAAAATTTAGTGCAAATATCTTAATTAAAAGAATGAGAGAATTAGCATTCTTAAATAAAGGAATTAAAATTATTTTTACTGATGCTAGTCAAAAAAAAGAAAAAGTAACAGAATTTAAGTTTGAAGGAGGAGTTCTTGAATTTGTAGATTTTTTAGATGAAAAAAGAGAAAAACTACAAAATAAAAATGGAAATGATTTATTCAAAAAACCAATTTATATAGAAGGTAAAAAAAATAATATAGAGCTAGAGTGTTCTTTAAAATGGAATGCAAGCTACACTGAAGATATTTTTCCATATACTAACAATATATGCCAAAAAGATGGAGGAACCCATTTGTTAGGTTTTAGAAGTGCTTTAACGAGAGTTATAAACAAATATGCAAATGAAAATAACCTTCTTAAGAAAAATAAATTGGCAATTTCTGGGGACGATATTAAAGAAGGTTTAACATGTGTATTATCTACCAAAATACCAGATCCAAAATTTTCATCACAAACAAAAGATAAATTAGTTTCATCAGAAGTAAGAATGATAGTTGAGACAGTTGTGAATGAAAAACTTTCTATCTGGTTTGATCAAAATCCAACTATTGCAAAAATAATTTTAGCTAAAGTTATTCAGGCAGCCATGGCAAGAGATGTTGCAAGAAAAGCAAGAGAAAATGTAAGACGAAAAGGTGCTCTAGAATTGAGTGGCCTTCCTGGAAAATTAGCAGATTGCCAAATTGGAAAGCAAGAAGGCACAGAATTGTTTATTGTAGAGGGAGATTCAGCGGGTGGTTCAGCTAAACAAGGAAGAAATAGAGCTAATCAAGCTGTTTTACCTTTAAGAGGTAAAATTTTAAATACTTATGTTGAAGATTTAACAGTCAAAAAGAATGGTAATGGAGATGGTTCAGAACAACAAAGAACAAAAGCTTTATCAAAAATGATTTCTTCTAATGAAATAGTTACTTTAATTAACGCCCTTGGTTTAGATCCAAAAGTACAAGAAATCGATTTAAAAGATTTAAGATATGGAAAAATTATAATAATGACTGATGCTGATGTTGATGGATCTCATATTAGAGCATTGTTATTGACTTTTTTTAATAACAAGCCATTTAATAAATTAATTGAAAATGGCCATGTTTATTTAGCTCAGCCACCATTATTTAAAATCAATAAAGGATCTAAGGGTATTTATATTAAAGATGAAAAAGAGTTGGAGGATTACATAGTAAGCAATAACAAAGATTTAAAGAAAATCAAAAAANGCTCTAAAGAGTTTTTAAAAGAATTAGATTTAGAAAAATCTAAAATGAATATTCAAAGATTTAAGGGTTTAGGTGAAATGAATCCAGAGGAATTATGGAGCACAACCCTTGATCCTGAAACACGTAATTTACTTCAAGTTCAATATTCTAAAGATCTTAAAAAAGATCAAAGNTTAATTCATACTTTAATGGGTAATGATGTTGCATTACGAAAAGATTTTATAATATCTAATGCGATAAATGTTCAGAATCTTGATATTTAATAATGAAGTTTTTTGAAACTTCAAAGCATCATTTTTTTAAAAAATCTACATATATAAGTCTAAGATGGATAGCTATAGCTGGACAATTAATTACAATTAATTTTGTCTATTTTTTCTTAAACTTTAATTTTGATTTTTTATCTGCAAACTTAATTGTTTTTGTGGGTATATTAAGTAATTTATATTTAACCTTTATTTATAAAAAAACTCAATTATCAGATAGATCAGCATTTTTTTTTTTAATAGGAGACATATTTCAGTTAGGAATTTTGCTTTATTTAACAGGAGGTGTTAATAATCCTTTTGCTATCTTTTTGCTTATTCCAAGTGTTTTTTCAGCACCAAACTTGAGTTTAAAAACTAACTCTTTGCTTGTATTTTTAACTACAATTGTAATTATTATTCTTACATTTTATTCAGAAGTTTTACCTGGTCCTATAAGTGATCATTTTCACATAAGTCCATATTACCATTATTCTATTCCAGTTTCTTTAGTAATAGCTTTATTTTTTTTAAATTATTTTACTATGACATTTGGAATAGAATCTAGGTTAAGAAAAGAAGCTTTGACAAAAATGGAAGAAGTGATGGCAAAAGAACATGAATTATTATCTTTAGGTGGTCAGGCTGCTGCTGCTGCTCATTCTCTTGGAACACCTTTGTCTACAATTAAAATAATTGCCCATGATCTTGAGAAACAATTTAAAGGACAAAAAGATATTGAGAAAGATATAGTGTTATTATCAAGCCAAGTAGAGAGATGTAATGAAATTTTAAAACGTTTAAGCTTAAATCCAGTGGAAGAGGATGATTTTATTGATAATGATCTTACAATGAGAGATTACTTAAGTGAAATCATTTCGTCATTCAAAGAAATAAGTAAAAAAAGTTTTATTTTTAATTATGATCAATTTTCAAATATAAAAAAGATAACAAAATCAATAGAAATTGTTTATGGTTTAAGAAAT
>JGI26238J51125_1001044_pt1 | contig 9940 bp, 10 predicted proteins | sample SaaInlV_100m_DNA_FD_51125 | JGI IMG/M metagenome (IMG submission 51125) | reverse complement strand
AGTTACAAAGAAGGAAATAATTCATCAGGTAATGCAATACGAATGGGTTCACCCATGGGAAGAAGTTCAAATCCAATTCCAATTTCAGCACCACATAATCTTACAATCAAATCAGGAACTAGTTCTCAAGAAGATATGATAAAAAATACAAAACATGGATTGTTAGTTGGAAGATTATGGTACACATATGCAGTAAATCCAATTAAAGGAGATTTTTCATGTACAGCCAGAAGCGGAATACAAATTATTGAAAATGGGAAAATCATAGGTCCAGGAAAATCAGTAAGGATAATTCATAGTCTTCCAAAGATGTTAAAAAATATCTCAGATATTGGAAATGATCAAAAAAGAGTAATGCAATGGGCATCATTACCATCAATCACCCCATCAATCAAAGTAGAAAATATTTCAGTTAATTCAATCTAAATTCTAGGCATAAATTATTTGAAAAATGCTGTTACCAGATACAAAACATAACCAGTAGCCAAAATAATACCCATGGTTCTATTAATTATTCCAGTTTTCAAACCAATCAGCAATGAAATACTAAAAATGATCATAATAGCATAATCCACATAAACATCAGAAGTAACTAAAACACCACCAAGGGCAGCACCCACACCCATTATCATCAAAATATTGTAAATGTTACTTCCAATNATATTTCCAATTCCAATATCAGTGTGTCCTTTACGAATTGCAATAATAGAAGTAATTAATTCAGGAAGAGAGGTTCCAATTGCAATCACAGTTAAACCAATAATTTTTTCAGATAAACCAAATTCAGATGCAATGACAACAGCATTATCAACTGTAAGTATAGCTCCAATGTATAATACAACAACACCAATCCCAATTAATCCAGCAGATTTTAGATAAATGTTATTTTTACCAGAATTAACATCATCTTTAGTTGTCTCTCTTTGTTTTAATGCATCTCTAAATGTATAAAATGCAAATAGACCCAACCCAAGAAGAAGTAAAACACCATCATATTGAGAAATCTCACCATCAATAGAAACTAAAACAAGTAAAATAGAAACACCCAACATTATTGGAATTTCTTTTTTTAGTACAGATTTTTTAACTGCAAGTGGAACTAAAATTGCTGCAACACCAATAACCATTCCAACATTAGCAATATTACTTCCAATAATATTTCCCAAAATTATTGCACTATGATCACCAGCAGCTGCAATACTTGCTGCAAGTTCAGGAGTTGATGTACCATATGCAACAATAGTCATACCAATTACAAGATTACTTATACGAAATTTTTTTGCAATTGCAACACCGCCACTAACTAACCAATTTCCACCAAAACACAACATCAGCAATCCAATTATCAATAAAACAGAACTTAGGACAATCTCCATAATGTGATTTGATGTAATTGGGGTTTAAAAGAGATGATTCACCATATTTTTACAAAAATACCAATTCAAACTAAGTTCAAAAAAAAGAAACAACATATGAAAAAATAGTCCCAATCATACAATCCAAAAATAATAAAATCAGGTGTAAAAAAACTACTTAGAAAGATGAATAATAAACAAGTCAAAGACTAATAAGGTAATGTACCGTACTATACAGTATAATGAAAGCAAGACTAACATACGTTCCACTAGAAGTGGCAGATCAATTTGAAGACTTTATCATAGAAAGAGAAGAGCAAGTTTTAGATGCAGTAAAAGCAAGAACCAGAGATTTCAGCACGTTATCTTTGTTAAAATTATTATATCAACTCAAAGGAAATCCAATGACATTTTCATGTCTATATTCAAAATCAAAAATTAGAATGAAAAGATCATTTTTGAATTACCTGCACCTATGTGTAAATTATAATTTTATTGAAAAAGAACCAGTAGGCCCAAATGTAATTTATACAATTACAGATAAAGGAAGATTGATGTTAAATCTATTCATGCAAAAAGGTAATTAGATAGAATACATCGAGGCAAACTGTGAAAAAAGAATTTCCAGAAGCTGAAGTGTTTTCAATCAAAGAAATAAAATTAAACAATCCAATAGTTTTTGCAGGATTTGTCGGTGCAGGTCTAGTAGGTCCACTTGCAATCAACCATATGATTACAGAATTAAAAATGACAGAGATAGCAGTAATGAGATCAAAGTATCTTCCACCATCAACGGTTTTCATGAGAGGAAGATTACGTCATCCTTTTAGATTTTACACAAACCCAGAAGGAACAATTTGTGCAATAATTTGTGAGATAACATTACGAATGAAAGGATTGTATTCATTAGTAGACTCAATTTTAGATTGGGCAGAAGATAACGGATCTAAAGAAATTGTAATTTTAGATGGAGTTGCAAGTACTGAACATGACGATAAAGCATATTGTGCAGCAGAAGAAGACTTGGTTAGAATAATGGCAGATAAAGACATCAGTTTAATTCCTCAAGGATTTATCACAGGAATTCCAGGGGGGATATTAAATGAATGTCTAGTAAGACCAATTCAGGGATTAACATTATTGGTAAAAGCAGACAAAACAAAGCCAGATTCAGTAGCAACAATAACCCTAATTGAAGCATTAAACAGGTTTTACGAAATGGAAATTGATACATCAGAGTTAGAAAAGGAAAAAGATAGAATTCATTCAGAATTTAGTGAATTATCTCAAAAATATGTAAAACATAGAGAAGAGATATCTGGAATGTACATGTGATCGAAGCAATAGGCAAATTCTTTTATTCAGAATAAATGCGCAACAAATTATGGCTTTAACATACAAAAAAGCAGGAGTAGATATTTCAAAAATTAAACAAAGCCAAAAAGCAATTGGGAAATTAATTGCATCAACCCATAAACTTCAAAAAAAGGCAAAGATAGCTCACGGATTTGGGCATTATGCAGGAATTGTAGAAATTCCAGGTGGGAAAATGTTAGCAACACACACAGATGGTGTAGGAACTAAAGTAGTAATTGCAAACATGATGAAAAAATACAACACCATTGGAATTGATTGTATTGCAATGAATGTAAATGACATAATTTGTATTGGTGCAACACCAATATCATTTGTAGATTATATTGCAGCAAACAAAAATGACGTACCAATATTTAAAAAAATTGTAGAAGGATTAGTTACAGGTGCAAAAAAATCTGCAATGCCAATTGTAGGTGGAGAAACTGCAATCATGCCAGATGTAATAGAAGGTAAAGGATTTGCATTTGATTTAGCAGGAATGGTAGTAGGATTAGTAGAGAAAAAAGAAATAGTTTTAGGAAATAAAATTAAAACAGGAGATGTAATTATTGGNGTGAATAGTTCAGGAATTCATTCAAACGGATATTCACTTGCAAGAAAAGCTTTGTTAACAAAATATTCAATTAAAGACAAAGTCAAAGGAGTTGGAAAGATAGGGGATGTACTACTAACTCCTACAGAAATTTATACAAATCCAGTACTTGAGGTTAANCAAAAATGTAAAGTGAATGGTTTAGCCCACATAACTGGAGGCTCATTTACAAAATTATTACGTCTCAAAAACATAGGTTATGAGATAGATTCACTTCCAAAAATACCACCAATTATGGGATTAATACAAGAGCAAGGAGTAAAAGCAGAAGAAATGTACAAAACTTTCAACATGGGAGTAGGATTTTGTGTAGTTGCACCAAAATCACAGGCAACAAAAATAATATCAATTTTCAAAAAACACAAGATCAAAAGTCAACAAATAGGACAGATAGTTTCAAAAAAAGGAGTTACAGTAAACTCTGTAAAAATTGCTTAGATTAGTAATAGCAAAATAATTCTCAACTCAATATCATCTTATATTACAGAATTTTATGACTTTATCAGAGAGTAATGAGTGAAGCACATTTTATTGAAACAATTATCGGAGTAGGAATACTTCTTTTTGCAGCTAAATTAATGGCAGAACTTTTCCTNAGATTAAAACTTCCAATTGTGTTAGGTGAATTAATTGCAGGAATGATTGTAGGGCCATTTGCATTAGGAGGATTACAAATAGTTGATGGAAAACAATTGTTGCAAATTAATGATGAAATCAGAATACTAGGAGAGATGGGAGCAATTGTAATTTTATTCATGGCAGGACTTGAAATGACACCAAAAGAATTTCTCAAAGGAGGNAAAGCAGCATTTGTAGTTGGNACNTTAGGAGTAGTNATCCCNTTCTTTGTAGGACTCACAGTTTTCCAATTATTTGGATTTGATGCATTACAATCAATGCTNATTGCAACGGCACTGACAGCAACAAGTATTGCAATTTCAATTCAAGTTCTAAGTGAATTTGGGAAAATTAAAACTCCAGAAGCAAGACTGATCATAGGTGCAGCGATTGTAGATGACATACTAGCAATTGCAGTTTTATCAGTAGTAACATCCATTGCAGGATCAGATGGAGGAGTAGATAACATAGACATTACAGAAATCACAATTACAATTTTGAAAGTATTAGGGTTCTTTGCAATAATGTTAGTAGTTGCAGTTGTAGTAATACCAAAAATAATCACACCAAGATTATGGAAAGCAAAAGGAAGTGTAGAAGGAATAGCTACTGCGGCGTTCTTTGGTGCAGCAGCCCTTGCAGGCTCCATAGGGTTATCACCAATCGTAGGAGCATTTGCAGTCGGAATGGCATTATCAACAACTAAGGTATTTGATAAAATAGAAAGTTATATTGGAAAAATTGGATTAATTTTTGCACCGCTATTTTTTGCAATAATTGGTGCACAAGTAGACCTAAGGGCAGTTGATTTGAATATTTTGATATTAAGTGGAGTAATCGTTGTAGTTGCAGTTGCAACAAAATTATTTGGATGTGGTCTTCCTGCAATGTATTTTTTGAAAAGCAAGCAAAAAGGAATGCGTGTAGGAATTGGAATGATTTCAAGAGGAGAAGTAGGATTAATTGTAGCAGGAGTTGGAGTAACAGCTGGAGTTCTTACATCTGAAGTATACTCTACAATCATAATTATGGTAGTAGTAACAACTATCATCACTCCAATTTGGTTAAAAATTGAATATAGAAAAGAGCAAAAAAGTGGCGGCGGAGCATCAGAAATAAAATCTGAACAAAAATCAGAATAAATTTTAACAGTGTCAGATGAATAATGATTATGAATAAGTTAGATCCTGCATTATCTAAAGCATGTAGGGAGATCACTCAAAATCTTCTAACAATAAATCAACCAAGTAAAAAACAAGTTAAAGAAGAAATAATAAAAATTTGTACAAAATATGCACTAGAAAGAATTCCCAAAAATTATGAAATTCTATCAATGGTAAGTGATTCAGATTTTGATAAATTAAAAAAAGTATTGATAAGAAAACCAGCTAAAACAGCATCAGGTGTATCAGTAGTAGCATTAATGCCAAAACCATATGCATGTCCACATGGGAGATGCACATATTGTCCAGGTGGAATTGAATTTAATTCTCCAAATAGCTATACAGGAAAAGAACCATCATCACTAAATGCAATTGCAAGTGAATTTGATCCTAAATTACAGATTAAATCAAAAATTGAAAAACTAATTGCGTTTGGACATGATCCATCCAAAATGGAAATTGTGATTGTAGGTGGAACATTTCTATTTATGCCAAAAGACTATCAACAAAATTTCATCAAATCATGTTATGATGCACAAAATGGAATTGATTCAGAAAATTTAGAAGAAGCAAAGACAAACAATGAACAAGCAAGCATAAGAAATGTAGGATTTACAATCGAAACAAAACCAGATTATTGTAAAAAGGAACATGTAGATTTGATGTTAAGTTATGGAGTTACAAGAGTAGAGATAGGAGTTCAATCATTACAAGAAAGAGTATACAAAATTACCAATAGAGGACATGACTATAATGATGTAGAAGAGTCATTTCAAATTTCAAAAGATGCAGGATATAAAATTGTGGCACATATGATGCCAGGACTTCCAACAATGACACCAGAAGAAGATATCACAGATTTTAAGAAATTATTTTCAGATTCTCAATTACGTCCAGATATGTTGAAAATTTATCCATCGTTGGTAATTGAAAATACACCATTGTATGAGGAATACAAGCAGGGAAAATACATACCATATTCAGATGAAGATATGATAAGAGTACTAACAGAAGCAAAAAAGAATGTTCCAAAATGGGTGAGAATCATGAGAGTGCAAAGAGAAATTTCATCAAAAGAGATCATAGCAGGACCAAAATCAGGAAATTTGAGACAAATTGTACATCAAAATCTAGCAAAACAAGGACTATCATGCAAATGTATCAGATGTAGGGAAGCTGGATTAACAGATAAAAAAACAGACAGAGGAGAAATAAAACTAAACAGGATTAATTATGACTCATCAGGAGGAAAGGAAGTTTTCTTATCGTATGAGGACAAAAATGAATCAATTTATGGATTTTTGAGATTAAGAAAACCAAGTGATAAAGCACATAGAGATGAAATTAATCAAGATACATGCATAGTTAGAGAAATCCACGTATATGGAAAATCATTGAAGTTAGGAGAAAAAGAAACAGAAGAAATTCAACATTCAGGATTAGGTAAAAATTTGATGAAAGAAGCTGAAAAGATATCTAAAGAAGAGTTTGATGCAAAGAAAATACTTGTGATTAGTGCAGTAGGTACAAGAGAATATTATAAAAAATTAGGGTATTCGTTATATGGGCCATACATGTCGAAAATATTGAATTAGTGAAAAGAGATGGTACAAGAAAAAATCATAGGTAAAGGAACATGGATAGATAAATTAGCTTCAGANTTACTTGAACGTGAAAAAACACTTGGAAGAAATTTAGATCTAATAAGAGTAGAAAGTGGTTTAGGNGCATCAGGAATCCCACACATTGGAAGTTTAGGGGATGCAGTAAGAGCATANGGAGTCAAATTAGCATTAGAGAATTTAGGATACAAATCAGAATTAATTGCATATTCAGATGATTTAGATGGATTAAGAAAAGTTCCAGAAGGACTNCCAGATTCATTACAAGAACACATAGGAAAACCAGTATCACTAATTCCNGATCCTTATGGATGTCATGATTCNTANGGCATGCACATGAGCAGNATTCTTTTAGACGGGTTAGATAANGTTGGAATAAAATATGAATTTAGAAGAGCTGTAGANACNTACAAACAAGGATTACTAAAAGATCACATACANACAATATTACAAAACAGNGTAAAAATTGGAGATAAAATTTCAGANTTAGTAGGACAAGAAAAATATCAAAAATACTTGCCATATTTTCCAGTATGTGCAGAGTGTAATCGACTGTACACNGCAGAAGCTACAGAATACATTAGTGATGAAAAGAAAGTGAAATACAAATGNCATGATACAGAAATTGGTTCAAAAATGATCAAGGGTTGTGGTCATGAAGGGGAAGCAGACATTACAAAAGATTTAGGAAAATTAGCNTGGAAAGTAGAATTTGCAGCAAGATGGTCTGCATTTGATATTAGATTTGAGGCATATGGAAAAGACATAATGGATTCAGTTAAAGTAAATGACTGGGTATCAGATGAAATTTTGAAAGTACCACATCCTCATCACGTAAAATATGAAATGTTTTTGGATAAAGGAGGAAAAAAGATTTCAAAATCATTAGGAAATGTGATTACAGCACAAAAATGGTTAGAGTATGGTAATTCAAAATCAATTCTATTATTACTGTACAAAAGAATTACAGGAGCTAGAGAATTAGGGTTTGATGATATCCCATCATTGATGAATGAGTATAACGAAATTGAAGATACTTATTTTGGAAGGATCAAAGTGGATAATCAAGCAAAGTTAACTAAATTAAAAGGACTGTATGAATATGTCAATTTACTTAATCCTCCAAAACAATCAAGCATTCATATCAATTACAGATTATTAATTGAGTTAACAAAAATTTTCAAAGAAGACAGAAATGAAAGAGTGATGAAAAAATTGATAGACTACGGAGTGATTAAAAATCCAGAAACAGAAGTTGAAAAATTAATTGAGATTGCAGGAAATTATTCTGATGAATTTGATGAACAAGAAAAAATAGCAGTAGAGTTAGATGATTTCCCCCCCCGAAGAACCAGAAGATATTCAAAATACAATATATCAAATTGCAAAAGCAAACGATGTACAGCCAAAAGATTTCTTTAAAATATTATATCAAATAATTCTTGGAACTTCAAGAGGACCAAAAATAGGCCCATTCATCACAGATATTGGAAGAAAACAAGTTGCTAAAACACTTTCAGAGTATCTATAATCATGGTTCACGGAGAACATAACAAAAGTAGAAACAGTGGAGGATTCGCACTGATAATTTTAGGAGCACTAATGCTAATTGTAGGACCACAAGAAGCAATTATTCCAAAAAGTATAAGCGTAATTGTATGGATTGGAGGCATAATAATTGGAGGTATCGGATTTTATCTAAAATTTATCAGAAATAAGGGAAAACGCCAATAAAGAAAGGTTCATCTTTTGGAGAGAAATAGTGAGAAATAATGGGATTTTTTGGCAAAAAGAAAGAAGTAAAAATTGAAAAAAATGATGAGTCCATTCTAAAAGAAGAATTAGAAACAGAAGTTGAAGGTCTCCAAAATGAATTTAGAGTAAAACAAGAAGAGATAACAAAAATTACAGAAAAAATTCAAAGTGTCAAAGAAGAGTATGACACTACAGTCAGTAATTTAATGTCAATAAAAAAAGAATTCAATCATAAAAAGATGGAATTAGACATAGTACAAAGGGAATATAGAGAAACAAGAGAAAAGAACAAAAATGCACAGCAAATTAAAGATACAAAATTAATTAACGAACTTAATCAAACTGAAAAAGATTTTAAAAAAATAAAAGAAGAATTAGAAAAAAGGGTAAAGGAACACAAAGAGGTAAAAGAACAAATTGTAAAAGGACAATCAACATTACAAGGAATAAGAAAACAGCAGATAGAAGTAGGTAAAGAATTAGATGAAACAAATTCTAAATTAATTAAAACTAAACAAGAATTAGATGAAAAAAGTAATACTCAAAATACAAATGTCTCAACTCCAAAAGAGAAAAAAGATGCAGAAATAGATAAGGTTAATGAAAATGTTAATGAAAAAAGTAATGCAGGAATTATTGAAGCAGCAAGTGTAGTTGTAGGATCATTAAAATCAAAACTCAACACAACACAAAAAGAATTAGAGGGAATTCAAAGATTATTAGAAGAAGAAAGAGAAGCACATAAAAAAACAAGGCAAGAATTAATAAAAATTAAATCAGCAACAGAAGAAAACAAAAAATCATAAATCATCAAAATGTTTTTTCCATTTTAATTTTATTTCATCTTCAGTTTTACCCAGATCATAAAGAGGAGAAGTTACTGTAGAAATAGATGAAACAGTTACCAGTATGATAGAGTTGATTGGACTTTTGATGCCAATATTTTGATAATGAGTAAGAATTTCAGCAAATAATGGAGTATTTTTAATTATTTCAGCAGTTCCTGAAAACAGATAGCCTTTACGAGACAAAGGATCAATTACATTAATTTCCACAAATGGATTATTTTGCAAATTGGCCATAGTATCAGGGGAACGAATATCTGCAAAAGCAAGAAGATCAGAAGACCAGGCAATAATAGTGCCTTTTGGAGAAATGTTAGGTTTGCCATTTGGAGAAACAGTTGCAACATAGCCTAGTTTTTGAACATCTAAAAAGTTCTTAATTTCAGAAGTAATATGGGACAATAATATTTCAAAGTAATTGAGCGTAATTAATTTTGAGTATTAACGCATGAATTCAGCCATTTCAATTGAAAAGAAAAAGAATCCAATTACACTGCCAGCCATTGCAATCCATGCAATAACTTGCTTTTTCTTAGTCATGTTAAAAAAAATATCAAACGCATTATTGAATCTAATTGAATGGTTTCAGACAGTTATAATTACAATGATAGTA
>JGI26238J51125_1001032_pt1 | contig 9982 bp, 8 predicted proteins | sample SaaInlV_100m_DNA_FD_51125 | JGI IMG/M metagenome (IMG submission 51125) | reverse complement strand
AGAATTAATATTATTTAATGAAATTTAAAAAATTTAAATTCAAAAAAGTTAAAAGCACAAATAATACAGCAATTCGAATTATTAAAAATTCAAATTACAAATGTGGAATGGTGATATCTGACACACAAACAATGGGCAGAGGTCAACATGGAAAAAAATGGATTTCACATAAAGGTAATTTATTTGTTAGTTTTTTTTATGAATTAGAAAATATCAATATAACTATACCAAGACTTACAATGATTAATTGTTTATTAATTAAGAAATTATTAAGAAACTATTATAAAAAAAAAATTACATTTAAAAAACCTAACGATTTATTGATCCACAAAAAAAAATTATGTGGAATATTACAAGAAACAATCTCCTTTTTTGATAAAAATTTTTTAATTATAGGTATTGGTATAAATATTAATAAAAACCCTAAAATTAAAGATTATCCAACAACAAGCTTGTCTGAATTAATCAATAAAACTATTAATAAAAGAGAAATAGAGAATAATCTAAAACTTATTTTTGAAAAAAATCTACTAAAAATGTATAAAATAAATAAATAACTAATGTATATACTTGGAGACATAGGTAACACTGAAACTAAAATTTTTTTAGTTTCAATCAATAATAAGATTAAAAAAAAATTAACTTATTCAACTAAAGATTTAAATCAAACTAAATTAAAAAAATTATTTATCAATTTTAAAATTGATTATGAAAAAATAAATAAAATACTATTTTGTAGTGTTGTGCCCAAATCATTTAATATAATAAAAAAATTTTTATCCAAAAAGACAAAAATAAAATGTTATGAAGTAAAAGATTTAAACTTAAAATCTTTAATAAGAATTAAAGCAAATTATAAACAGGTTGGTTCTGACAGATTAACGAATGCAATCAGCTTAACAAACAATCATAATAACTTTATTATTATAGATTTTGGTACAGCTACAACTTTTGATGTTTTAATAAAAAATACTTATTCCGGTGGTATTATTGCGCCCGGTGTGAAACTTTCTTTAAATTCACTGTCAGATAAAGCAACTCTAATTCCAAAAATTGATCTTAAAAAGATCAAAAATATAATAGGTAATGACACAATCTCCGCTGTTAGATCTGGTTTTTTTTGGGGTTATGCGGGTTTAATTGACAATATCATTTATTTAATTAAGAAAGAGACTAGAAAATCTTTTAAAGTAATAATTACTGGAGGATTTTCTGACTTATTTAAAAAATCAATAAAAACGAAAGTTTATCACAACAAAGACATTACAATTAACGGTCTAATCAAGATTTCAAAATTAATTAAATAACATGAAAGATGAATTATTATTTTGTCCACTGGGTGGATCTGGCGAAATAGGCATGAACATGAATTTGTTTGCTTATGGTAAACCAGGAGANCACAAGTGGATTATGGTTGANATAGGTGTCACCTTTGCAGATGACACACTTCCAGGTATTGATTTAATCTATCCAGATCCTGGATTTATTGTTGATAAAAAAGANGATCTATTAGGAATTGTTTTAACTCATGCACATGAAGATCACATTGGTGCAATAGCTCATCTTTGGCCTAAACTAGAATGNAATATATTTGCAACTCCATTTACTGCTGTTTTAATTAAAGAAAAATTTAAAGAAAAACATATCGATATAACTAGAAATCTTAAAATAGTNCAATTAAATGGAACAATAGATTTAAATCCATTTAAGATTGAATACATAACTTTAACTCACTCAATTTTAGAACCAAATGGTTTAAGAATTGAAACACCTGCAGGTGTAATTTTACATACTGGTGATTGGAAAATTGATCCAGAACCTTTAATTGGTGGAAACATTAATTCTAATAGATTGAAGGAAATAGGCAATGATGGTGTTCTTGCAATGATATGCGACTCAACAAATGTTTTTAGCTTAGGTAAAGCAGGCTCTGAATTAGATGTTAGAAAAAGCATGTTAAATATTATGAGCAGTTTAAAAAAAAGAATTATTATTGCTTCTTTTGCCTCAAATGTCGCTAGACTAGAAACAGCTTTTTATTGTGCAGAAAAAACTGGTCGACAAATATCTCTAGTTGGAAGATCAATGCACAGAATATTTAAAGCAGCCAAACAATGTGGCTATTTAAAAAATGTTATTGAGCCAATAGATCCTCGTGAGGCAAAAAATATTGCTAGAGAAAAAATTGTTTATCTTTGCACAGGTAGTCAAGGGGAGCCCATGGCTGCATTAATGAGAATTGCCAAATATACTCATCCAGATGTATTTATTGAAAAAGATGATACAGTTATATTTTCATCAAAAATTATTCCAGGTAATGAAAAAAAATTATATAATTTACAAAATCAATTAGTTAAAGATGGTATTGAAGTAATATCTGAAGAAAATGAATTTGTTCATGTTTCNGGACACCCAAATAGAGATGATCTAAAAGAAATGTATGAATGGGTAAAACCACANTGNGTTATCCCTGTGCACGGAGAACACAGACATATGATTGAACATATGAAATTTGCAAAAGAAATGAATGTGCCTAACCCAGTTCAAGTTGAAAATGGTGATATTGTTAAGCTTCACCCNGGAAANCCNNANGTATATGATAAAGCTCCAAGTGGTAGGCTTTACGTAGATGGAAATATTAGTGTAGCAGAAGACGCNCAATCAATTAAAGATAGAAAAAATTTAAGTGCAAANGGATATATTGAGGCTACCGTATTAATTACTCCAAAAGGNAACATTCATAAAAGACCAGTTTTAACTTTTAGAGGTATTCCAGTTGATGATACNGAAGAATTTATTTATGGNTTAGAGGATGCGATNGAGGAAATNACAAGAACTTTTAGATTAGGAAGCAAGCANCAAGAACACAATTTAATNGATGCACTTAAGATTGCTTGTNGAAAATTTTCAAAAGAAAAAACTGGAAAAAAACCTTTTACAAATATTAATCTAGTAAGAATTTAATGAGCATCACAGGTTTAGCTATAATCTACATAATTATATGGTGGATTGTATTTTTTGCTATCTTACCAATTGATGTAAATAGATCAAAATCAATTATAATTGAAGGTGAAGACCCTGGATCCCCAGAAAATCCTAAAATGCTGAAAAAATTCCTATATTGCACAGGTATTACAACTGTTATTTTTATTATAATTTATTTATTAATTAAATTTGAATATTTGAATTTAAGAAATATTATTAATTAAGATGCTTTTATCAAAATCTTTTATTCCAATATTAAAAAATAATCCTTCTGAGGCCAAAATCAAATCTCATCAATTAATGTTGAGAGTAGGAATGATCAAACAAGCTTCTGCTGGTATTTACTCTTGGCTTCCACTTGGATTTAAAGTGATGAAGAAAATAGAAGCCATTGTAAGACAAGAACAAAATAAAATAGGTGCGCAAGAAATTTTGATGCCAACAATTCAATCGAGTGAAATTTGGAAAGAAAGTGGTCGATACGATGATTATGGAGAAGAAATGCTCAGAATTAAAGATCGTCAGAATAGAGAAATGCTTTACGGCCCAACTAACGAAGAGCAAGTAACTGAGATTTTTAGATCTTCATTTAAGTCTTATAAATCATTACCGCAACTATTGTATCATATACAATGGAAGTTTAGAGATGAAATCAGGCCTAGATTTGGAATTATGAGAGGTAGAGAATTTTATATGAAAGACGCATATTCATTTGATGTTACGGATGAAGATGCATTTTACTCTTACAATAAATTTTTCTTATCTTATTTAAGAACTTTTAAAAGATTATCATTAACAGCTATTCCTATGGCTGCTGACACTGGTCCTATAGGAGGAAATTTATCACATGAGTTTATAATTTTGGCTGACACAGGTGAAAGTAAAATTTTTACTGATAAACGAATTTTTGATTTAACTAGCGAAGGTACTAATTTAGAAAAATCTTCGCTGGAGCAAATGCGTAAAAAATATGAACAGTTTTATTCAGTGACTGATGAAAAATTTAATAAAGATGAATTTGAAAAAATGGTATCTGAAAAAAATAGATTAATTACCAAAGGTATTGAAGTAGGACATATATTTTATTTTGGTGACAAATATTCAAAAGCAATGAGTACTGCTGTTGATCTTCCTGGTGGTAAAAAGGATTTTGTAAAAATGGGCTCTTATGGAATTGGTGTATCAAGGTTAGTAGGAGCTATTATAGAGGCTAAATATGATGATAAAAATGAAATCATGAAATGGCCATTGTCTGTTGCTCCTTTTGACATTGCACTTATTCCTATGATAAATAAAAATGACACTTCTGCCCTTGAAAAAGCTAACAATATTAATTCTGAATTAATAAAAAATAATATTGAAGTAATAATTGACGATACTGAGGAAAACTATTCATCAAAAATTATGAATTTAATTGGAGCCCCATATCAAATTGTTATTGGAAAGAAATCTGAGGGTGATCTTCTAGAATTTAAAGAAATTGGCAAAGAAACACAAAATTTATCTTTAGATAAAATTATAGAAATTATAATAAAACAAAAAGCTTCCAATTGATTTCTAATTTAGAAAAAGAAATTACGTTTAGGTTTTTAAAAGCTAGAAAAAAAGATGGCTTTTTAAATGTCATTTCAATATTTTCATTTATTGGAATAAGTCTTGGAGTAGCCGTTCTAATAATTGTTATGTCTGTTATGAATGGTTTTAGATCAGAGTTAATTAATAAAATTGTTGGTTTTAACTCTCATATAACGGTCAAATCATATGACAGTTCAATTGACCAAAAAAAACTAAATAGCAAAAATCTTTCTTTAATCTCAAAAAATATTGTTTTAAGTAATTCAGGTGAAGCAATAATACTAAAAAACAATACCTCAAAAGGTGTTGTTTTAAGAGGCTATGAAAATAATGATTTCTCAAAATTAGAAATTATTAAAAATGATAAATTTAAAGGCAATAAATTACTACTTAAAGATTTTATATCAATAGGTAATGAACTAAGTTTTGCATTAGACCTTCAGGTTGGCGATGAGATAACTTTAATGTCTCCGTCAGGAGTAGAGACAATAGTTGGTAATCTACTCAAACAAAAAAATTTTATAGTAACTTCGATTTTTAACAGTGGTTTAGCAGAATTTGATAACAACATAGCATTTATTAATTTAAATACTTTAGAGAATTTTTTGGATTTGACATCAATGATAGAGCTTTAGAAATATATCTTAAAAATCCCAATAAAATAGAATCTCAAAAAATGATAGTCCAAAAAATTTTTGATAAAGAATTTGTTTACAGTTGGGCAGATATGAATAATTCATTATTCTCAGCTTTAAAAGTAGAGCGAAATGTTATGTTTATAATATTATCTTTAATAATTGTGGTTGCAGCTTTTAATATTATTTCTGGACTAACAATCTTAGTTAAAAATAAAACAAAAGATATTGCAATATTAAAATCAATAGGTGTTTTAAATAAATCAATCATAAAAATATTTTTTTTAGTGGGCGTTTTAATTGGCACTTCTGCAACAGCTTTTGGAATTTTATTAGGAGTAACTTTTTCAATTTATATAGAGAATTTTAGAGAGTTTTTAAGCTCAACATTTAATATCAGCTTGTTTCCAGAAGAAATTTATTTTTTAAGCAAAATGCCTTCAGAAATTAACCCTACATCAATTTTTTTAATTTCAATTTGTTCGATAATAATAACAATTATTGTATCAATATTTCCCGCTTTTAAAGCGGCAAAACTAGATCCAATCAAAGCACTTAAATATGAATAGTTTTTTAAAATTAAAAAATATTTCAAAAAATTTTGATACAGAAAAAAAGATTAAAGTTTTAAAAAAGTTGTCTTATAATTTTAAAAAAGGCAAAGTATATTCTTTAATGGGACCTTCGGGTTCTGGTAAATCCACGTTATTAAATTTAATCTCTTTAATTGATAGACCAACTAATGGATCAATAAAATTTGATAACGTTCTAGTAAACTTTAAGGAGAATAATAAAAATGATATTTTTAGAGCAAAAAAAATAGGGATTGTTTATCAACAAAATAATCTTCTTCCAGACTTTACAGCTTTTGAAAACTTATATCTTGCAAGCTTATCAATTAACGACAATAAAAAGATGGCCATGTTAAAAGCTGAAAATTTGTTAAAAAAGATTGGATTATCAAATAGATCTGATCATTTTCCATCGCAGTTGTCTGGTGGCGAGTCTCAAAGAATAGCTATCGCAAGAGCAATAATTAATGATCCAGATATAATATTGGCAGATGAGCCTACGGGTAGTTTGGATATGAAAACAGCAAAGGATATTTTTGATCTTTTGAATAATCAAAAAAAACCAAATAGATTAATAATATTTGCAACTCATAATAGATTCTTTGCAAAAAAAGCAGATTATCTCTTGGAGCTGATTGATGGTAGTATAAAACCTACTAATGTCTGAATCATCTTTCAAAACGTATAACCACCTAAAAATACATACTCAATATTCAATATGTGAGGGTGCTATAAAAATTGATGATTTACAAGATTTCTCAAAATCAAATAAAATTCAATCTCTAGGTCTTTGTGATACGTCAAATTTATGTGGAGCACTGGAATTTGCAGAAAAAATTTCAAAAGTTGGTACTCAGCCAATAATAGGAACGCAGATTAATTTTAAATACGGCGATACTATTGGATTGCTTCCCTTATTTTCATTAAATGAAGAAGGTTATAAAAGAATTATTAAACTTTCATCACTATCTTATTTAGAAAATGATGAACTTTCGGATCCACATTTAGATTTTGAAGAATTACTTGAAGATAACGAAGGTGTAGCCTTATTTTCAGGAACTATTTTTGGACTTTTTGGTAAACTTTTTGATAAAGGAAAATTTAGTGAAATAGATGATATGTATAAAAAAATTAAATCTAAATATAATGACAGATTTTATTTAGAAATTCAGCGTCATAATGATCAAAATGAACTAGGCTTTGAAAAATTTAACTTAAAAAAATCATTAGAAATAGAAATTCCTATAATTGCTACTAATGAAGTTTTTTATCTCGATAAGGATATGCATGAAGCCCATGATGCATTGATTTGTATTGGTAACAAAAGTTATGTTAATGAAAAAAATAGAATTAAATTAAGCAATCAACATTATTTTAAAACAAATTCAGAAATGACTGAATTGTTTGCAGATTTACCAGAAGCTCTAGAAAATAACTATAATTTTCCTTTAAGATGTAATTTTAGACCATTATTTTCTAATCCAGTTTTACCAAATATAAGTTCAGAAAAAGGAGGAAATGCTGACGATGTTTTAAAAAAAGACTCATTACATGGTTTAAGAATTAAATTTGATAAAATTTTTGGAATTAAATCCAATGAACTTAAAAGTAACAAAAAATTTCTTAACTACAAAGATAGGCTCGATCATGAATTATCGATTATAATTGAAATGAAATATTCTAGTTATTTTCTCATTGTATCTGATTATATTAAATGGGCAAAAAGTAACGACATTCCTGTAGGACCAGGTAGAGGTTCTGGCGCTGGATCTCTTGTAGCTTGGTGTCTTTCAATTACCGATGTCGATCCTATTAAATTTAATTTAATTTTTGAAAGGTTTTTAAATCCTGATAGAATTTCCATGCCTGACTTTGATATAGATTTTTGTGAGGAAAAAAGAGATCTAGTTTTTGAATATTTAACTAAAAAATACAAAGATAGTGTTGCTCATATAATTACTTTTGGAAAATTAAAAGCAAGAATGGTAATTAGAGATGTTGGTAGAGTATTAGGGTTGCCATATGGTTTTGTTGATAGTATTTCAAAAATGATACCTTTTGATCCGTCAAGACCACAAAGCTTATCACAGTGTATAGCAGGAGAACCTAGGCTTCAAAAACTTGTAAATGAAGACTCTAGAGTAAAGAAATTGACTGATCTTTCTTTAAAATTAGAAGGTTTAAATAGAAATGTTGCAACACATGCTGCTGGAGTTGTTATAGCAGACAAAAAATTAACAGAAGTCGTTCCATTATATAAAGACGCTTCAGCAAACTTGTTATTACCATCTACACAATTCGATATGTACTCAGCCGAAAATGCTGGTTTAGTAAAATTCGATTTTTTAGGTTTAAAAACATTAACTGTAATTAATAATACTCAAAAATTAATAAAAAAATTTGATAAGGATTTTAATATTGAGAATATTAGTTACGAAGATCAAAAAGTGTTTGATCTTCTTTCTAGCGGTAATACTGTTGGTTTATTTCAGGTTGAGAGTGCTGGTATGAGAGAAGCTTTAGTTCAAATGAAGCCTAACCACATTGAAGACATTATTGCATTAGTTGCCCTTTATAGACCAGGTCCAATGAGCAATATTCCAACTTACAATGATTGTAAGCACGGTAGACAAACGCCTGATTACCTACACCCTCTATTAGAAGATATTTTAAAACCAACCTATGGTGTAATTATCTACCAGGAACAAGTAATGCAAATTGCTCAAAAGTTATCTGGTTTTACAGCAGGACAAGCAGATCTTCTTAGAAGAGCTATGGGGAAAAAGAAAAGAGCAGAATTAGAAAAACAAAAACAGGGCTTTATCGCTGGTGCATTAAAAAATGGAATAGCTAAAGATGTAGCTGCTGGAATTTTTTTAAAGATAGAGCCATTTGCCGAATATGGTTTCAACAAAAGTCATGCCGCAGCCTATGCTATTATTTCATATCAAACTGCTTTTTTAAAAACTTACTATCCAAAAGAGTTCATTGCAGCGTCAATGACAATGGATATTTCTAATCAAAATAAATTAAGTGAATTTTATGAAGAATTGAAAAGATTAAATATTAAAGTTACAAGACCAGATATTAATGAATGTTTTGCTGATTTTAGAACAACTGATAATAGTTTTTATTATGCTTTAGGTGGTATTAAGGCAGTTGGATATGAAGCAATATCAAATGTTGTTAAAGAGAGAGTCAAAAATGGAAAGTTTTCATCTATAGATGATTTTTTAAAAAGAGTTAATCCAAAAGATATGAACAAATTACAATTAGAAGGTTTAGTTAAAGCTGGTGCATTTGATAATTTAAATATTAATAGACAGGCACTTTTTGACTCAATACCAAACTTTATTTTAAAAACTAAGAATATTTTTGAAAATAAATCAGCTAATCAAATTGATCTATTTTCTGAAGATGAAATATTAGAAAATGATATTGTCAATGATATTGAAGATTGGAATTTTGAAGAACGTTTATCTAAAGAATTTGAAGCAGTTGGTTTTTTTATTTCAGATCATCCACTAAATCAGTTTACGGAAATTTTTGATGATTATAAAATAAAAGATTATTCAGAGTTTAATTTAAATGATGAGATAAAAGATGCAAACATTGCCTCAACATTACTAAAAGTTCAAGAAAGAAAAACAGCTAAAGGAAATTCCTATGCTGTTTTAAAATTAACAGATTTAACAAGTGTTTTTGAACTTTTTATATTTTCAGATATTTTAGAACTAAATCGTGAAATTTTAATAGAAGGTAATTCTTTAATTTTAACTTTAGTTAAAAGTATTTCTAATGATGAAAATAGATTTAAACGTGTTAATGTTCAAAAAATTGGATCATTAAAAGATCTTTTTAATAGCCCAATTAAGGAGGTCTTTTTTGAACTTAAGTCTGATGATGAAGTAAATGAAATTTCAAAAATATTAGATAAAGACGGTAATACAGCTATTAACATAAACTTAATTAATGATGATAAAACTTTAACTTTTAAACTAAGAAATAATCGAAATTTAGACAGAAAATCACTCAACCTTCTCAGAAAAAGAGATATTTCAAGCACTATAATTTAAATAAACACTTGTTTAATTGTTAAAATATTAGTAAATAATCCGTAAATTAAATTAACACGCACACAGTTGTTGGTTTTATACCTCCGGTCCTTTATTGGAAATTACTGTGGTGGCTTAACCGGGAATAAATATGAAAATA
>JGI26238J51125_1001030_pt1 | contig 9986 bp, 11 predicted proteins | sample SaaInlV_100m_DNA_FD_51125 | JGI IMG/M metagenome (IMG submission 51125) | reverse complement strand
TGAGAAGGTCATCTAATTCAACATCTGAAAGACTCTTTAAGAGAGAGGCTACATCAAGACTAATTGTCGAGCCACCTTTCAGCATCTATCGCAGCTTGGCANCCAGTTCCTGCAGCCGTAATTGCTTGTCTGTATACAGAGTCTGCAACATCTCCTGCTGCAAAAATACCTGGNACAGAAGTGCTGGTATCTGTNGTAAAACCTGTTTTAATATAACCNTTATCATCAAGCTCAAGAAGNCCTTCAAGAAATGAAACATTTGGTGTGTGTCCAATAGCGAGAAAAACTCCATCAATATTCATATCTTCTTCGGTATTTTCTTTCAAATCTTTTACTGTTACTGATGAAACCTTTTTATCACCCTTAATTTCAGTAATTTCTTTATTCCAAAGTACATTTATTTGCTCATGGTTTATTACCCTATCTTGCATAATTTTACTTGCTCGGAAAGAATCTCTTCTGTGTACAACGTAGACTTTTTTTGCAAACTTTGTTAAAAATAGTGCTTCTTCCATAGCTGAATCACCACCACCGACTACTACAACTTCTAGGTCTTTAAAGAAAAAGCCATCACAAGTAGCGCAAGCGGACACACCGTATCCCTGCAGTTCTTTTTCACCTTTAACTCCAAGCCATTTTGCAGAAGCACCAGTACTGAGGATCACTGTTTTAAACTGGTAGGTTTCCTTTGAGGTTTTTAATGAAAATCCATCATCTATTTTTTCAATTGAATCAACAGTTTCAGTCTTTATTTCTGTTCCAAATCTCTGAGCTTGTTTTTTAAAAACTTGCATTAATTCTGGACCCATTATCCCATCTTCGAATCCTGGATAATTTTCTACATCAGTCGTCAACATAAGTTGACCACCGGACTCAAGGCCTTCGAATAAAATTGGCTTCAGATTAGCCCTTCCAGCATAAACTCCTGCTGTATATCCAGCTGGGCCTGAACCTATAATTGCTACTTCATGCATTTTTTTTCTTCCTTCTGTAATTGTTTAATGATAAAACTAAAAAAACTATACCTAATGCTGATAGAGCAAATCCTGTTGGATTTACTCCTATAAGAACCCCCAAACCTTGCATAATTTTCAGTACACCCATAAATAAAAAAACAAGTGCTGTCAGAAGCAATACAATTAGAAGCAATCCAAGGCTAGCAAAACCTGTAAACCTTTTGACAGGCTTAACTATTAAATCTTTTATAGTTTTAATAAGACTTTCAAATGTTTCTAAAAATTTATCATCTTCCATAATGTAATAATAAGCGATATAGGTTTATTCTTGTAAGACTTTATGTTTCACTATTTTGAGTACTACTCATAATGATAAGTTTATTTTTTTGAACACGGAACCCATTTTTTTTATATAAATTTAAAGCAGACTCATTTGTTTCTTGGGTGTTTAATTTCATACTTAGAAATTTCTTTTGCTTGCTAAATGATAAAACTGATTGAAGTAATTCTTCCCCATAACCCAGCCCNTGATAAGACTTATCCACTCCAATTCTTTGAAGATATGAAAGTTTTCTAGTTTCTCCTAAAATTGCATAGCCTATTAGCTCNCCATTATTTTTTTGAAGGAAAAGATTATTGTTTACACAACTTTTTAAAGTTTCATGAAANGANTTAGATGAGTTTCTCCAATAGCGGTCGAATATTCTTTCATCTAGCTTTAANAAATACTGAAAATCAGCTACTTCTAAGTTNTTGTGTGTGATGCTAGTTACACNATCCATTTNGTCACTNGAGTAATATCTCATAATTTGATCACAAACATATAGCTTTTTATAAACACACCAACCTGCTGACTCCCANGAGGCTATTTGATTTTCTGAAATCATTGAAGAATGAAAGACTACACCAGTATCATTTGAGATATTTGAGAACTTTTTTAATAAACCGTGCCCACCGTAAACTTTTTCAAAATATACATANGGGTAGTAGTCGTTCCATTTTCTTGTATAGTAAGATCCGTTGAAAGAGTAATTTAGTTTTTTTTCATTTGTTAAATACATATTTTAAAATCTTTTTATCCTCTTCAAAAGTTAGTAAATTTTTNGCTTCTTCGTAGCCAACAATTGCTAACTCTTCAATCTCACTGTCAGGTTCTTTNTCAAAAGCTTNNATAACTTTCATTTCATAAAACCACACNGTTTTATTAATTACTTCATCAACTAATCTGATTTCATATCTNGATTCAGCAATAGGTTTATNATGATTTAACTCAACCCTGAATCCNGTTTCTTCATAAACTTCTCGAACTGCAGTNTCGGTCGGTTTTTCACCTTCTTCTAAGTGTCCTTTTGGAAAACCCCAAAAACTTTTATCTACAATTCCATCATTTCTTTTATTTTTAACAATAAGTATTAAGTTGTTATAAAAAACAATTCCACCAGCTGCAAAATCTACTTTAGAATTCATACTGTATAGTTTCCAATCTTCTTCTAAGCTATCAATATGGTACCAACAACATTATTAAAAGTTTTAAATGAAAACCCATTTTTGAAGGATGTTGCGACATTTTATAAAAATGCAGGCTATCAGCTCTATTTGGTTGGTGGTGCGGTAAGAGANGGAATACTGGATATCTCAACTAAAGATTTTGACTTTACTACTGATGCGAATGTTGATGAGTCATTGAAACTATTTAAAGAAAATGGATTTCAGACAACTGAAATTGGTAAGGCTTTTGGAACGATAGAAGCCTTGTATGAAAATTTTTCTTTACATATAACTACCTTTAGAGAAGATTCTTATGAAGAAACATCACGAAAACCGGATATTATTAGTTCAAACAATTTAGAGAATGACTTAAAACGAAGAGATTTTACAATCAACGCAATTGCTTATGATATTTTAGAGAATAAGTTAATTGATCCCTACGGAGGATTAAAAGATTTATCTCAAGGAGTTATAACAACACCTCTTTCCGCAGATATCTCATTTTCAGATGACCCTTTACGAATGCTTAGAGCTTGTCGGTTCATAAGCTCTCATGGATTTTCGCCTGACGCGAATACTTTTGAAGCCATTAAAAAAAATATAGATAGAATCGAGATAGTCAGTAGTGAGCGAGTTAGAGATGAGCTTACGAAACTTTTAATTGGAGCCAATCCATCTTTGGGTATAAGAGCATTTGTTGAAAGTGGATTAAGTATCAAAATAATGCCTGAACTTGATGAGCTGAAGATTGAAGTTGATCCAAAACATCATCATAAAGATGTTTACGAGCATACTCTTATTGTCGTAGACAGAGTTTTACCAAATATTGTTTCTAGGCTAGGTGCTTTGCTACACGATATTGGAAAACCAAAAACGAAGGGCATAGAAAATGGAAAAGTTCATTTTAGACACCATGAAGTTGTTGGTGCAAGAATGACTAAACAAATTCTAAAAAGATTAAAATTTAGCAAAAAAGAAATACAGGACATATGCTTACTAGTAGAGAATCACTTGCGTCCTCATACTTTTAAAATGGGATGGACAGATTCAGCTGTAAGAAGATATATTGTTGATTCTGGTGAATTGATGGATCAGTTAAATGATTTAGTTCGTGCAGACATAACAACTAAAAACAAAAATAAGTACGACGAAATTAATAAATATCTTGATGATATGGAATCAAGGATTGCAGAAGTTAAAGAGAAAGAGGAACTTTCTAACTTAAGACCTCCAGTATCTGGTGATGACATAATGAAACTATTTAACTTGAAACCAGGACCCAGTGTTGGAATAATAATGAAAGCTCTTTACGAACAGAGATTGAATGAAGGCGAAGTTTCTAAAGAAGAGGCAATTCAGTTAGCCGAAGATATTTTTAAAAAATTATAATTGTATAAATATGCATTTTAATGTATATTTATACAATGACAAAGTCAACCCTACAAAGGCAAAAAATAATAGCTGACCTGATTGAAAGTGGTAATATCTCTTCTCAAAACCAACTTAAGGGTCTGTTGAAGAAAAACAGTCTTTTAATAACTCAAGCAACACTATCAAGAGACTTAAGTGAGCTGGGGGCTATAAAAAAAAGACAAAAAGATGGTTTATTAGTTTATGTTTTACCAAAGGATCAAGATAACAATGCCCATAGAAAAATTGCTATAAATGCTTTAAACGACTTTGTTTTGGAAGTAGATTCAGTACTAAATCAAGTTGTAGTTAAAACTACCACTGCAGCAGCACAGGTAGTTGCTGAAGCTATTGATAATCTATTTTTAGATAATGTAATAGCCTCATTAGCAGGTGACAACGTAGTTTTAATTATTTCAAGCAGTGAAGAAAAAGCAAAAATAATTTCAAAAAATATTGAAAATGTTCTTGGCTGAGATTTTTATGAATGCTTGAATATTTAAAATATTCCGATAAAAAAATTCATGATAATTTATTTATCAGCGAGCCAATTGTGGATAAAAGTCTAAACAGTCCTAACCAAGTTTTAGTTCGTATTCCAGATTCTAAAAAGCCAATTACAGATGTCATCCTTAGTTTCGATGGACAGAATCTCTTTGATAAAAAAACAAGTCATTTTGGTAGTATTTTCAACCTAGAGAAACTTATCCAGACTGCAGAAACTGACCGAGACAAAAATATATTAGTTATTGCTGTTACTTCCAACAATCAAAGACAAACACAATATAATCCTTATCCACGTAAAGTTTCAAAAATATCTTCGTCGCATCTTAAAATGATTATTTTAGATGTCATTCCTTCAGTTCTTGAAAATTTTAAGCTAGACATTACAAATACTAAAAAACATGTATTGGGAGCATCTATGGGAGCATTAATGGCTATTAAATTCTCAATAATCAATCCTGAGTTCAATAATATAATATGTTTATCGCCTGCATTTTGGTTTGGCTTTCCTGGCGTAATATTAGATATTAAAAATTTAGATAATAATACTTTTCTTTACCTTTACACAGGTCAAAAAGAAGGTCATATTTTCAATGATGAGGTCAAAAATATATTCCCAAAAGAATGGGAACTAGATTTTTCGACGAANGATAATTTTTATGTTTCAGGAGTTAACTTAATGGAGAATTCTTTTATAGAAAATGACATANAATATGAATACTTAATAGAGGAAGAAGGAATGCATAATGAGTCATATTGGGGAAAAGTGTTAGAAAAATATTTTCAAGAATTGTTATAAATCGTAAAAAGTCAATAAAAACAACTTACTTAGCAAATAAAAACAGAAAATAAAAATTATATTTAAATAATCTCTACTACTAAAGTAATCTAGTCGAAAGACACAGACTAATAAGGAGAATATATGCCGAAGGGCAAAGTAAAATGGTTCAACCAAACCAAGGGCTATGGTTTCATAGCACCTGAAGATGGTGATAAAGATGTGTTTGTTCACATCACCGCAGTACGCAATGCTGGAATGAATAATCTTGAAGAAGATCAAGAGGTTGAATTTGAGATTGTAGAAAAAAATGGCAAAGCTTCAGCTGAAAATCTGAAGTAGAGTTCCAGTTAAACTGGTTTTTAAAAAGGAGCGCTAGTCGCTCCTTTTTCTTTATAAATAGTATTGGCAAAAGAACCTATAGATACATTATCCTTAATGAAGTTATGAATTTATCAAAAAAAGCTAGAGAGAGAATTGCAAAGACTATTAAAAATGGTGCAGTCTTACTCCATGGAAATAAAACTATTTATAGAAACAATGATGCAAACTATCCATTTCGTCAGTTTTCTGATTTTCATTATTTGACAGAGTGGCCAGAACCTGATGCTCACGCAGTAATACTAGTTAACGATTCAGTGCCAGAACTCCATATGTTTGTTTTAGATAAAAATGAAGAAATGGANACATGGGACGGAAAAAGGATTGGAAAACAAGGCGCTGTAGATCTTTATGGAGCAAAGATTGCTTATTCGAATACACAATATAAAAGTGAATTAATAAACCTTCTAAAAGGNCATACAGACATTTATTGCGATTATTCATCAAGTTCTTTTCAGGAAATAGACCAACAGGTTCTTAATCTTGCAGTTCCTTATGACCAAAGGGGAGGAAACTTTAGTAAAGCTAACCTACATTCACTTCAACCAATACTTTCTGAATTAAGGTTAATTAAGCAGGAGGGAGAGTTAGAACTTTTACAAAAAGCATGTGATATAAGTATTGAAGGCCACCTTGCTGCAATGAAGTTTACAAAACCTGGAGCTTATGAATATCAAGTTGCTGCTGAAATGGAAAAGACTTTTTACCACCTTGGAGCAGAAAGACTTGGATATAACTCAATTGTTGCAGGAGGAGACAATTCTTGTATTCTCCACTATTCCACAAACAGAGAAGAACTTGAAGATGGAAAACTCTTATTAATAGATGCTGCTGCAGAGTATGGAATGTACTCATCAGATATTACAAGAACCTTTCCTGTAAACGGAAAATATACTCCTGAACAAAAAGCAGTTTATTCAGAAGTGTTGAAAGTTCAAAATTTAGGAATTGAAATGGTGACAACCCAAAACACTATGCAAGACGTTCATAAGGAAACTATCGCTTCCATTGCAGAATCATTAGTCAATTTAGAACTGGTTCCAAATAATATTGAAGATACAATTTCAATGATGCACTACTTTCAATTTTTCATGCACGGTACAGGTCACTGGTTAGGTTTAGATGTTCATGATGCTGGGAGTAATGAGTTAAACAATGAACCGAGAAAGTTTGCCCCAGGTATGGTTACAACAATTGAACCTGGTATTTACATCAGGCCATCAAAACCAGTCATCAATTTTCCCCTATTAGAACGAGATCCTGAAAAGATAAAAATAAGAAGAAAAGAAATGGGTATGGAGGCTGCTACAAGGTTGGAGCAAAAAGAAATGCGAGAAGCAAAAACTGTTGAACATAAAATTCCAGAAAGCTTACTAGGTATTGGAGTAAGAATAGAAGATAATATTCTTTGTACTGAAAATAAATCAGTTAACTTAACCGAAGCATTGCCTCGAAGCATAGATGAAATAGAAAATATTTGTAGCTAATTATGGTCTCACCAAAGTTTGTTTATGGTATTTATGAATCACGTCTTCAAAAAGAACTTTTAACGAAACAATTACCTCAGCATATTGGACTTATTCACGATGGACACAGAAGATATGCGCGTAGAGAAAAGTTATTAAGCTATGAGGTCTCATACAGAATTGGGATGGTTCGATTCAAAGAATGTGTTTCATGGTGTGACGAGTTAGGAATTAAACATATAACAAGCTGGTTGCTGTCAAAAGAAAACCTTTCTCGACCACAAGAAGAACTAGAGCCATATTACAAGGTTGTAAATGAACTTTTTGAAGAGTTAATTATCGACGATATTGTAGACAATTTTAAAATACAGTTTATTGGTAGTTTTGATCAACTACCCGACTACCTTCAACAAACTATTCAAAAACTTCAGGAAGTTAGAGGTGGTGGCGAAAAAACTCTAACAATTGCTCTTGGCTATGGGGGTAGGCAAGAAATAGTAGATGCAATTAAAAGTTTACTTAAAAACAATAAAGATGGAGATATTGATGAGCTAATTGAAAACATGACAGATGAAGATCTCAGAGAGCACCTGTATTCACCAGGAGTTCCTGATATAGACTTGGTTATAAGAACTAGTGGAGAAGCAAGACTTTCAGGTTTTTTGTTATGGCAAAGTGCATATTCAGAATTTATATTTCAGGATGTTTTTTGGCCAGAGTTTAGAAAAATCGACTTTTTACGTTGTTTGAGAGAATACGTACAACGCGAAAGAAGATTTGGTAAATAGCTCACCCCCTTTCCTTACAATCCAAACAAAGGTAAAATAAAGTTCTATGAATCTAGTTGAAATAATCAATGAGCTGAACTTCAATGTACTTTTCCCGTTGTTCATAGGATTCAAGTTTCTCCTTGAAACCTATTTAAAACAGAGAAACATCCAATCTATGGAAGACAATAAAGATGCTATACCTGAGCGTTTTGTAGGTGTTGTGACAGAAGAGGAATACAAAAAATCAATTAATTACAATACAGAGAGAATTCGATTTTCAATGCTTACAGCTCTTATTTCGGTTGGAGTTTTGTTACTATTCACTACCGGCGGGTTACTTAATTCTCTAACAAAAGTAGTCCAAGGAGTTACTCAATCAAATGTTGTAGGGATTATTTTACTTGGGTTATTTATAGTTTTAATTGATGAAATAATAGGAATTCCATTAGCTATATACTCCACCTTCTATCTTGANGAAAAGTATGGCTTTAACAAAACAACAACAAAAACATTTATTCAAGACTTAATAAAAAGTCTTTTGATCTCTATTATTTTTTCTTCAACCCTATATGCTGTTGTAATTTCAATAATTGAACGACTTGGAGATAACTGGTGGATATATGCTTTCGTAGCAGTTTTTTTATTTCAAGCCATAATATTTTATTTATATCCCGTTTTGATTCTTCCACTTTTTAATAAACTAGAGCCAATTACTGATGAGAAATTTAAAGAACCTATTGAGAAACTTCTCAACAAAATTAACTTTAAAGCAAAAGGACTTTTTGTAATGGATGGAAGCTTAAGAAGCTCGCATGGAAATGCATTTTTTACAGGATTTGGAAATAACAAGAGAATAGTTTTTTATGACACATTATTAGAAACCATTACTCCAAAAGAAATGGAGTCAATACTTGGACATGAATTAGGCCATTATAAATTAGGGCACATTAGAAGAACGCTTATAAGTTCCATCTTCTTTGGTTTTCTTGGTTTTTACATTCTAGGCCAGGTTTTTATGGCCGATCAATTCTTTTATGGTCATGGGTTAGATGAAATAACTCTATATTCTAAATTCTTACTATTTTATCTTGTTATCGGCTCATATACTTTTTTTACTAAACCTTTTACCTCCTATATTTCTAGACAAAGAGAATTTGCTGCTGATGATTTTTCAATTGAGTACACAGAAGTTGAAAGTATGATTTCGGGACTTCTTAAGTTGAGTAAGGATAACTCTTCAAACTTAACACCGGATAATCTATATAGCTCTTATTATTATTCACATCCACCAATTGCAGAACGCGTAAAAAGCCTAGAAGGTAAAAAAGATTTAGGGAACACTAAGGACGAATAAAGCCTGAAGAGTTAAAGCTACTGTAATAAATAAAAATATATACTGTGTTTTATCACTCTGTTCATGTCCAAACATCTTTACAGATAAATCATGAGCCAAAACAACACTTAACATGTGGCCTAAAAGAGTAACAACTACCTGTATGATCCATAAAGCAACTGGTGATACAAAATAACTAATTGTTATATCTTCGATGCCAAATAAGTTCCAACCCAATCCTATTGGGTCGTTAAGTCTATATAAAAATGTTTGTGACTCAAAAAGTAATAAGCTTATATAGTGTGTCACATGGTAGGCAAAAGCTATTGGAAGCATAGTGTGTCCAAAAGCAAGTGAAGTTTCATTGAGACTATATTTAGATTTCCCAACTTTTAAAGCAAAATAACATGCAAATCTATAGAAACAAATAATTAGCAGGTTAATACTAATGAAAGCCACTGTCGCAAAACCAGTGTCGTAGATTTGAGCACCAAACCTGTCGTACCATACAACTGTTCCACGAAGCCCATCATAAGTAACGGTTCCAATCATCAACAATATAAAATACTCCATTCCAGGGAGCCTGGATAAATTCGCTAAATTGCTCAACATTGTTTTTAAGACTGGCTTAGAGTAAGGAATTTTTAATTTACTGTACAAGTGGTGTAGCAACAATAACGGATCCACTTCAAAGGAAGATTTTTTAAATTTATACATCAAAATATTGACAGAGGAAAATAAAATTATGAAAGCTATGGCAATATGAAAAGGATTTCCAGGTTTTCTCCAAACTAATTCGAACCAAGTCAATCCTAAAAATAGCACTGAAGCCATATAGACAGAAGAGGGTTTTGGAGAGTTATTATTTAGCAAATTTAAAGGATTGAATTTTGAGTACAC
>JGI26238J51125_1001002_pt1 | contig 10098 bp, 9 predicted proteins | sample SaaInlV_100m_DNA_FD_51125 | JGI IMG/M metagenome (IMG submission 51125) | reverse complement strand
CAGATTAAATCTGTTCTGTCCTATTTAGATCAGACAATTTTGTTTCGATTCGTCTGTAGGCTCATGTTGCTTTAAAGCCCATTGCACATGCTCACGAACCAAAGGCGAATCATCGTTATATCGAGCTTTTAATGCATCAGAGATATTTTTGGAAGATGAAGCGTTGCCTAATCCTACTGCCAAATTTCGGAGCCATTGTTCATACCCAATTCGGCGGATTGGGCTACCAGCAAGCCTAATATTAAATTCTTCTTTGTTCCAGCTAAATAACTCAACTAGGGATGCGTTATCCAAGCCATTACGTACAGAAAAATCACTTTCCCCGGTAACCGCAGCATATTTATTCCAAGGACAAACTAGCTGGCAATCATCACACCCATAGACCCGGTTTCCAATAAGCGGTCGCAAGGACTCTGGAATACTGCCTTTATTTTCGATAGTAAGATAGGAAATGCATCGCCTTGCGTCTAATCGGTAGGGCTCTATGATGGCTTTAGTAGGGCATATATCAATACATTTCCTACAAGTTCCGCAGTGGTTATCGATAGGATCGTCTACAGGTAGCGGCAAATCAGTATATATTTCCCCGAGGAAAAACATTGAACCAGCTTCACGCGAGAGCAATAGAGTGTGCTTCCCGCGCCATCCAAGGCCAGACCTTTGCGCCCACTCCACTTCCATAACAGGAGCGCTATCAGAAAACACACGATAGTTACAATGGCCTATTTGAGCGGTTATTTTATCAGCAAGCTTTTGTAATCGGCCACGCAACACCTTGTGATAATCTCGGCCAAGAGCATAACGAGATATAAATGCTTTCTCACTATCTTCTATCACTTGCCAGCTGTTTTTTGTTTTAGGTGGCAAATAATTCATCCGTACCGAAATTACTCGCAGCGTGCCTGGTATTAATTTGTCTGGATGAGAGCGCTTAATGCCATGTTTTGCCATATAATCCATGTTGCCGTGATAACCTTCATTTAACCACGCCAACAAACCTCTCTCAACATGTGATTTCTCGGCCTTGGCATCAGAGATACCGGTTTCTTGAAACCCAAGCTCTCTGCTCCAAATCTTGATATCACTTGTCAAAGAGACTAAGTCTGTAAGAGGATAATTGGAAATATTATTTTGCATAGTTCTTATCATAACAATTCAGGTACAACATGCCACCTTGAGAGTGAACCTATAACTCTGACTTTTGGTGCAGAAATTGCAACTATATTGCGTCCAGGACTTATTATTTTTCTAAAGGGCGACCTTGGCGCAGGCAAAACAACACTTGCAAGAGGAATCTTACGTGGCTTAGGTCATGAGGGAAAAGTAAAAAGTCCTACATATAATTTGGTTGAGCTTTATAAAATATCTAGGTTATACTTCTATCACTTTGATTTCTATCGCTTCACTGACCCGATAGAATGGGAAGAAGCTGGTTTTCGTGAATATTTTAATGAAAATTCAATTTGTCTGGTAGAGTGGCCCGAAAAAGCCGAGAAACTATTGCCTATAGCTGATATACGAATTTCTTTTACTATAATCGAAACAGGACGCAGAATTGAAATTCAGGCTGGTACGGAGGTTGGCAGACAGTGTTTGAAAGATTGGCAGGTCAAAAGGAACCCTTAATTAGAACATCAACTGATTGTCTGAGGGCTCTGTTTTCAGCAAAATTTTATGTCCTATTGATACTAGTGGCATCCCAGCTCTCTTTATTTGTTTCTTCTGTTTCTGCTAACACAACAGTTAATTCTACTCGTATTTGGCCGGCATCTGAATATACCCGCCTTACGCTAGAATCAGATACCCCAATAAATTACTCCCTTATTTTACTTAAAAACCCAGATCGAGTGGTTCTGGATTTAATAGATGTTGCGCTTACATCTGAAATAAAAAAATTACCTGGAAAGGTAAGCGCCGATAACTTATATATTCGTACACTTCGTGTTGGCCAATTTAAATTAGGAGTTTTACGGCTTGTACTGGATCTAAAAAGTGAGGTTAAACCACAGGCGTTTATACTTAAACCTGTAGGAGATTATGGTCATCGCTTGGTCCTGGATATTTACCCTACTTCTCCACCAGACCCTTTAATGACATTAATAAATGAAGGGGCAATAAAATCCGCACAGGCAAGCGCTTCTGAGCATATTCAGTCCGATAGAAAACCAAGTACAACTATAGCTGGCAGCAAGGAACCTTCTGCAGCCATAAGAGTCATAACTGTTGCAATTGATCCCGGTCACGGGGGAGAAGATCCTGGAGCAGTGAGTAAGAGGGGTACGTACGAGAAGAATATTGTCCTTGCCATTGCGCGGAAATTAAAAGCTAAAATAGATGCCGAACCCAATATGCGAGCAGCGTTAACTCGGGACGGGGATTATTTCCTGTCACTACCAATGCGCCTAGAAAAGGCACGAAAACTAAAAGCAGACTTATTTGTATCAATTCATGCCGATGCTTTTGTTAAACCTCATGCAAGAGGTTCTTCTGTATTTACGTTATCTGAGCGTGGCGCAACTTCAGCCGCTTCACGCTGGCTAGCAAAGAAAGAAAATGATGCTGATCTAATTGGCGGCGTAAATCTTGATACCAAGGATCCCTACCTTAACAAAACTCTTCTGGATCTTTCGTTATCACAGACAAGAGAGGATAGTCATACTCTTGCTAAGGAAGTATTATCAAAAATTGGTGAAATAAATCATTTACATAAGAGTCATGTAGAGCAGGCAGGATTTGCTGTGCTTAAATCTCCTGATATTCCTTCAATTTTAGTGGAGACTGCTTTTATTAGTAATCCAAATGAAGAGAGAAAGCTTCTAAAGAAGTCCTATCAGAACAAAATGGCCCAAGCAGTGCTCGATGGGATTAAACGTTATTTTTCTAAAAATCCACCCCTGTCACGCTCAAAGATCGTAAGTTCTGCACCATAATCAATACATTGAAATTTCAAAGGCGTTCTTGTGGCTAACGAAGATTTATCCAAATTAAAAATTGATAGGGGCGGCAGTACTGGCGCAACTAAACGCAAAAGAAGAAAACGCCCCATGGTTACTCTTATAGCTGCCGCAGCATTGGCGTTATTTTTGTTTCTATATTTCAGAAGTATCACAGCTATTGAGATAGAGTCTGCTACTGTTACTACAGCTTACCCCTCACAATCCTTTACACTACTTAATGCCACTGGATATGTAGTTGCACAAAGAAAAGCAGCTGTAGCGTCTAAGGCAACTGGACGCGTTGAGTGGCTGGGTGTAACTGAAGGTAGTAAAGTAAAAAAAGGAGAGGTAATTGCGCAGCTAGAGAATAAAGATGTCTCTGCCACTATGGAACAGGCGGCAGCCAATATTAAAGTAGCTGAGGCAAACCTTCACCAGGGAGAGGCTGAACTAATAAATGCACAGGAATCACTTAAGCGAACTGAGGACTTGTTAGCGAAAAATTTTATTTCTCAGGCTATATATGATGAGGCTATAGCTCGTTCTCGCAAATCAAAGGCCGCAGTCATTGGGTATCAAGCCGCAGTCGGAGCAGCTCAAGCGGCATACCATGTAGCACAAATCTCAGTGGAGCACACATTAATACGCGCGCCATTTGACGGGGTGGTGTTGACAAAAAGCGCCAACATTGGCGATGTAGTAACACCCTTTTCTTCCGCACTTAATGCAAAAGGTGCTGTGGTAACTATGGCAGACATGGATACGCTAGAGGTTGAAGCTGACGTATCTGAGTCAAATCTACATAAAGTAAGACTTAATCAGCCATGTGAGATTCAGCTGGACGCCCTTCCAGAAACAAGATTACGCGGTGTTGTACAGCGTATAGTTCCGACAGTAGATCGCTCAAAAGCAACTGTACTTGTAAAGGTAAGATTTGTTGATCATGACCCTAATATATTGCCGGAAATGAGCGCAAAAATAGCATTCCTTGAGAAAGAAATGCCGGCTGGTCAGCGTACTTCTCGTACAGTAATACAACCTGACGCCATAGCTAAGCGAGATGATAAGAAGATAGTATTCCTTATTAAAGAAGGGAAAGTAATTGAGATACCAGTTGAAACCGGCCAAGAAATTGGAGATATGATAGAAATATTAAACGGCCCGAAGCCAGGGGACAAAATAGTATTAAGACCAAGCAAAGATCTTGATAATGACGACATAGTTAAAGCTATAGTGAAATAAATGGAGTCATATTAGTAACATGGGAAACTCTTCAGAACCTATTGTCCATATTAAACATCTCACAAAATCTTATCGCCGAGGTGAGCAGACAGTACCTGTATTAACTGATATTACTTTTGATATTCCCGCAGGAGAATTTATTGCTTTAATGGGGCCCTCTGGCTCNGGTAAAAGTACTTTACTCAATTTNATTGCAGGGATTGATAANCCTGATAGCGGAACATTGAAAGTAGGAGGCACANATATTGCCCTTTTATCTGAGGGGGAGCTGGCTGANTGGAGAGCAGCTAATATTGGTTTTATTTTTCAATTCTACAATTTGATGCCCGTATTAACAGCATTTGAGAATGTGGANCTACCATTATTATTAACACCACTTTCATTTAAAGAGCGGCAGGAGCGTGTGGAATTAGCATTAGTAATGGTCGGGCTTTCTGATCGTATGGAACATTATCCATCTGAATTATCTGGTGGACAGCAGCAACGTGTGGCGATTGCTCGCGCCTTTATTTCTGATCCGGTGATATTAGTTGCAGATGAGCCTACAGGCGACTTAGACCGCACAGCAGCAGAAGAGATTCTCGCTATACTGGACCGTCTAAATAAAGAGATGGAAAAGACTATTATCATGGTTACACATGATCCTCATGCCGCTAAAACCGCCCATTTAATTCGACATCTGGAAAAAGGGGAGTTAGATGTGGAAAATTAACTCATATAGATGAAATTTATTATTTTATTTATTCTGAAGCAGCACTTCTCTTCATTGCATATGTNCTACAAGAAATGCACTTTCTAAAACTTATTCTTCGTAATACTTTACGTCACAAATTGCGGACTGGGTTGACGATTCTGGGAATTATAGTAGCAATAGTAGCTTTTGGACTGTTACGAACAGTAGTAGATGCCTGGTATTCAGGTGCCGAGGGCTCCTCGGAAACAAGGTTAGTAACGCGTAATGCTATCTCGCTAGTATTCCATTTGCCCATCAAATATCAGGATAGGATAAAAAAACTCCGAGGAGTTACAGAGGTTACTCATGCCAGTTGGTTTGGGGGAGTTTATATTACCGAAAAGAATTTCTTTCCTCAATTCGCAATTGATGCAAAAACATACTTTGATGTTTACTCTGAATATATTATTCCACCAAAAGAGCTAACCGCCTTCACAACTGACCGCAAGGGTTGTGTAATAGGGCGTAAGTTAGCGGACGTATACGGCTTAAAAATAGGAGATACGGTGCCCATACGAGGTACCATTTATCCTGGCACATGGAAATTTAATGTGCGTGCTATCTATGATGGTGCAGAAGCAAAAACGGATACCTCTCAGTTTTTTTTCCATTGGGATTATCTAAATGAATCTAGAAAAAGAGTAATAGCTCGCTCAGCCCGTACTACTGATTGGGTGGGTGTATATGCCATCAATATCTCAGAACCAAACAGAGCATCTGAAATATCAGGTGAAGTTGATAAATTATTTAAAAACTCACTTGCAGAGACTCGAACAGAAACAGAAAAAGCTTTCCAGCTGGGGTTCGTTTCAATGACTGAGGCAATAGTGGTGGCGATCCGGATTGTTTCCTATGTGGTTATATTAATAATACTTGCTGTTATGGCTAACACTATGGCAATGACAGCACGTGAGCGAACAAGTGAATATGCTACTTTAAAAGCATTAGGGTTTAGTCATCCCTTTATATCCGGATTGATTTATGGCGAGTCTATGATCATTGCATTTTTAGGCACATTAATTGGAATTCTATTAACTTTCCCTGTTGCCTCCATGTTTAGTGCAAAGGTTGGTACGCTCTTTCCAGTATTTGGCGTATCACCAGAAACGATTTACATGCAAGCTATTGTTGCCCTCTTGATTGGTATTGTAGCAGCAGTCATTCCGGCATTCCGCTCAGCACAGATTCCAATTGTAGAGGGATTAAGAAGCATAGGATAAAAGTACTGGAATATAAAATATGGCCATTCCATTCTCATACATAATTCGTAATTTAATAACACGTAAACTTACTACACTGCTTACTGCCGGCGGCATGGCGTTAGTAGTATTTGTATTTGCCACAGTATTAATGCTAGAGGAAGGCCTTAGAAAAACTTTAGTTGAAACAGGGTCGCCTGATAATGTTGTAGTTACACGCAGATCCGCTGAGACTGAAATACAGAGCGTCATAAGCCGTGACCAAGCTGCTATTGTTGAAAGCCAGCCAGAGGTAGCATATGGCATTAATAATATACGGTTAACTTCAAAAGAATCTGTTGTGTTAATTTCTCTTACCCGCAGGGGTTCTGATAAATCTTCAAATGTATTAATCCGTGGAGTCGGGGAAACTGGAATTCTACTGCGCCCACAAGTAAAAATTGTTAGTGGGCGCATGCTCAAACCAGGTCTATCAGAAATAATTGCAGGCAAAAGTATTGCAGATCGATACAATGGCGCGGGGATCGGTGAGAAGTTGTATTTTGGTAAGCGTGAGTGGACGGTAGTCGGTATTTTTGATGCAGGCAATACAGGTTTCGATTCAGAAATTTGGGGAGATGTGGATCAATTAATGCAGGCATTTCGTAGGCCAGTTTATTCCTCAATTATACTTAAGATGAATGATCCAACAAAATTTCAAGCCCTTAAGGCACGTATTGAAGGCGATCCTAGACTTACTCTTGGGGCTAAAAAGGAAAGTATTTTCTATGCCGAGCAATCACAAGTGCTATCAAACTTTATCCGTTATTTAGGGGTGGCGTTATCAGGGTTTTTCTCTGTTGGAGCGATTATAGGAGCAATGATTACTATGTATGCTTCAGTTGCCAACCGCATAATGGAAATAGGAACATTACGTGCGCTCGGATTTCGTAGAAATAATATTCTGTCCGCTTTTCTGACGGAATCATTAATTCTTGGGGCAGTGGGCGGGGTAATCGGCCTAGTACTGGCATCATTCATGCAATTCTTTACTATTTCAACAATGAATTGGCAATCATTCTCTGAGCTCGCTTTTGGTTTTACATTAAATTCTTCAATCATAACAAAGTCACTTGTGTTTGCATTAATTATGGGATTGATTGGAGGCTTCCTTCCTGCAGTAAAGGCCGCCCATCTTAGTATTGTGGACTCTTTAAGAGCAGTATAATTTCATATTTAAAATTAATTTATTTACTAAAATAATTAAAATATCACCCTATATTCATTTCTAAATTAGGCATATCTATAGTGGTATCGATTATAATTACAGTATCGCTGTGTCACATCTAAGTTGTTTATTGAGAATGTGAGCCCACCCATTTATTTTAATTTTTTCGGAGACCGTCTATGAAAACATCTGCTATTTTTTATCATGCTGGGTGCCCTGTATGCATTGAAGCAGAACATCAAGTAGCTGAGGCCCTGGACTCTGCCCGCTACGATGTAAAAATCGTGCATCTAGGCGAACAAAAAAAAGAGATTGAAGCAGCTGAGGCGGCTGGAGTTAAATCAGTCCCGGCAATAGTAATTGACGGCGCACCTTTCCATATCAATTTTGGCGCGCCAATGTCTGCATTGAAAGGCTAGCAAAACTAGCAAGGATGCTGACACAGTAGAATTTACATCAACCCGATATTACATTCATAAGTTATAGTTTCTATTTCATACCTGTCTGTAGGAGAACATTATGTACAACAAAAAAACNATCGCCTATATTACCTTGAGCCCTATTTTTGCAATAGCACTGAGCAGTGCTTCACTAAGCTTTGCAGCTGACGGTATTTTTACCTCACAACCTAAAAACACGAAAGGAGTCATGCTTGCCTATGCTGATTTAGCAGAGGCGGATAAATCTAAAGGGGCAAAATCAGGTGGTGGTGGATATGGGATGTCATTAATGGACACAAATAAAGATGCCAAAGTCACTAAGGAGGAGTTTCTCAAATATAATGAGGCCATATTTGATAAAGTAGATGCTAATCATGATAATCATGATGGCTCCGTTGACAAAAATGAGGCCGATGGCTATGTATCTAGAAGCAAGTCAAAGCCGGCCCCCGGCCACTAAAAATAATGTAGCAGAAAAATTAATATCTGTACTTAGATTAATAGTTTAGTTGGCAGGTCTGCTGGTTCATAATCAGCAGGCCAAATTTAATATAAGTGCCCTTACAAAACTACTTATTCTCCCTCACATACCAAGGACCATTTGTCAGATATGTTCTGAAGAATATATCTGATAACCAACACACCTCTCCCTGACTTAATTAACTCCTGGTTAAGTTACATCCGCATCAATTTTATTTTTGAAATATTATTACAAGAAACGCTTGCAATTTTTTTTCAACTAACTAGAATTAGAAAATCAACTGGAATTAGAAAATCAACTATAGTTAGTTCTGGTTGACTTTACTAACCACTATATATAGTGGTTAGTAAAGTCAAAGAAACAACTGATTAAATTGACGGGGAATTACAATTTCCCCCCATAAAAATATTAGAACTAATAGGGGAGAAGTCAAATTATGCAACTTGCAACAGAGAATACCAGCTCCACAGTAGCGTCTGGTTACGACTCCTCCTCTGCCTCTCCTTACCAAGATTCACATTACTCCCAATACAAAATTATTCGTCGCAATGGCTCAGTAGTTGCATTCACACCGAATAAAATTTCGATTGCTCTAACTAAAGCATTTATTGCTGTTAATGACGGTCAGAGCACCGTATCTGCGAAAGTAAGAGAAGCAGTAGTCCACCTTACAGGTAATGTGGTTAGCGCATTAATACGTCATCAACCTGTAAGTGGAACTTTTCATATAGAAGATATTCAAGATCAGGTAGAACTCGCTCTAATGCGTTCTGGTGAGCATGACGTGGCACGCGCTTATGTGCTGTACCGTGAAGATCGGTCACGTGAACGAGAAAAACAAAAAGAAAAAGCTACGGCAGACACGTCAGATAGTGCCCTGCATATGCTAGAAGATGGTCGAAAAATTCCATTAGACAAGAAGTTACTGCTCGCATTAATTGAAGCTGCATGCATAGATCTCGGAGATACAGTAAGTAGCGAACTGGTATTAAACTCCTCATTAAAAGATCTGTACGATGGGGTGCCGGTAGAAGAGGTAAGAAAGTCAATTATTCTTTCAGCCAGGTCCTTGATCGAAAAAGAGCCGGCTTACCGCTATGTAACTGCAAGACTTTTATTACACAGTATTCGCCTAGAGGTGCTGGGAGAAGAAGTAGCTCAGCAAGAGATGACATCCCGTTATTCAGATTATTTCCCTAGTTTCATTAAGCGCGGTATTGATGCTGAGCTGCTAGATAAACGTCTCGCGGAGTTTGATATCCCACGTTTGGCGAAAGCGCTAGATGCTTCCTGTGACCTTAAATTTGATTATCTTGGTCTACAAACCTTATATGACCGCTATTTCTTACATGTGAAGAATCAACGCATTGAGCTACCACAGGCATTCTTTATGCGCGTGGCAATGGGGCTATCAATTAATGAAGATAACCGAGAGGAAAGGGCTATCGAGTTTTATCATATTCTGTCTAATTTTGATTTTATGAGCTCAACGCCAACCTTATTTAATTCGGGGACCCGTCGCTCTCAGCTATCTTCATGTTATCTCTCAACGGTACCGGATCATCTTAATGGTATCTTTGAATCAATTAAAGAAAATGCCCTGCTTGCTAAATATGCTGGGGGATTAGGAAATGACTGGACCCCTGTACGGGGAATGGGTTCTTATATCAAAGGAACTAACGGAAAATCGCAAGGGGTGGTGCCATTTCTAAAAGTTGTCTCTGATACTGCAGTAGCAGTGAACCAGGGCGGCAAGCGCAAAGGAGCTGTTTGCTCTTATTTGGAATCATGGCACCTAGATATAGAGGAGTTTCTTGAGCTGCGTAAAAATACTGGCGATGACCGCCGCCGAGCTCATGA
>JGI26238J51125_1000999_pt1 | contig 10110 bp, 11 predicted proteins | sample SaaInlV_100m_DNA_FD_51125 | JGI IMG/M metagenome (IMG submission 51125) | reverse complement strand
ATAATTGATAATCCCATTGGTTCCAAGTCTACCCATCATCCCACAAACAATCCACGAAAATGGGGCTCTTGTTTGAACGAAGCAGTATCCTGAAATCTCACAGGGCTGTGAGTTTCAGAATGATAACCAGCTAACCAGTGATGAATTGATTCGCGCTGAAAATGGCGTCAAAAAAGCGGGTTGTCGAGATCTCGGCGACCTCCTTGGCAATCTGCACCATTTGCCAATGATGACCTGCCCTGTCTTCGCTAGGTTCTTCTATATTGTATTTGTTGAAACGCCAATAGGATGTCGCCACTGCCGCATATCGCACAAACAACTGCAAGCTTTCTTTTTCTATCTGTGCTAACGGCCTGACTTGCTGGTAACCGTCGACCAAGGCGCGTGCCTTATCCAGATCGACCGTAATATCGTTTACGCAGGCACCCACTATGCACATGCCCAATTCAAAGATCAGATGATAATGACAGACTTCTTCAAAATCGATAATGGCTTTGAATCCTCCTGGCATATCCGACAATGGGTCAAATAACAGATTATCATAAAACAAATCACCATGAATCAAACCGCGGGGTAAATTGGCCGCGATATGCTGATCCAGGTAGTGGATTTCTTCGGCCACCCAGGATTCATATTTGGCGTCAATGTTCAGCCCCACAACCGTTGGGAAAAGTTGGCGTCCGTAAGGATGATTGGTCGGCAAATAATCCGGTGAGGGTATCTGATTCAATCGAGCCACTTGTCTGCCGACTTGAGATAACATGGTTTCATCAAGTTGCTCAACAACCTGACCTTCAATGTAGTCTTTGAGGATCACTGGTTTAACCCCATCGGCGGTAGCAAAGGTGGTCAGGATTTCGCTGTTCACCGGCGATATCAGACGATTACAAGACACGTTGTGCGCTTCAAGCAACAACAGCAACTGGCCCATTTTAAACACTTCGTCAAATTCTTTGTTATCACAAACCGTTAACACATAACTGGCTTGTTGAGTCTTCAGTATGTAGCTGGAGTTACCGTTGCCACCATCCAGCGGTGAAAATTCGACAATTTTCAGATCATAATTGTCAGCCAATAACTGGATGTCTTGTTGGTTGAGTTGTGTGTATGTTGCCATAAGCGGGTTCTCGCATTTGTTGGAATATTTACAGCTGACAGTGTCCTAAATCTGTTCATTTCAATATATTTTTTCATATTTAAATCTACATATCATCCCACAAACAAAAAAATATGATCCAAAAAATACCGAGACCTAAAATCGTCCGAATACGGAGATGAAATCACCAGGTAATCCCTACTACCCGTCTTATTCTATATCATCACACCCAAAATGGTACGACAGTACTTGACAGTAGATTCCAGCATTCGACAGGATAAGTCAGGATAAGCACCTGCCAAACACCAACTATTCTTCACTAAATAAGCCCCTTGAACAGGGGCTTATTATTTTTTATAACTGGAAACTTAACAGCAGACCCAGTTTTTAAATTTCTATTTTATTGGTGATTTTTCATCAGTCATTTTATTCCCTTTCATTCCAATTTTCGCTCATTTCATCGAGTCTTATTTAAAATGGCCAGAAATAGAGTATTAAAGGGGTGCCTGCTATTACAATTAGAATTTCCAGAGGTAATCCCATTCTCCAGTAATCAGAAAATTTATAGCCCCCCGGTCCAAGAATTAGCGCGTTGCACTGATGACCGATCGGGGTCAGGAAAGCACAAGACGCCCCAACAGCAACAGCCATCAAAAAGGGGTCTGCGCTCACACCCATAGAAACAGCAATTCCAACAGAAATAGGCGCCATAATCAGGGCAGTAGCAGCATTGTTTATAATATCTGAAAGACTCATAGTAAGCACCATAATAATGGCCAAAATAATCCCGTTTGGCAAACCATCCGTAATGCCCACCATAAATTCGGCAATTAACTGGCTGCTGCCAGTTGTCTGAAGTGCATCACTCACAGGTATCATTGCTCCCAGCAAGACAATTATGGGCCAGTCTACATTTTGATAAAGCTCGCGGATAGGAAGAATACCAGTAAATATATATAATAAAATGGCTCCCACAAAAGCCAGGGTAGTAGGCAGTATTCCAGACATACTAAGTACAATGGCGCTGGCAAAAATCAACATAGCCAAACTTATCCGAGAAAATACACCAACCTGTACTTCTCTTTGGGCAAGAGGCGCCATATTCAGAGAGCTTATATTATCATCAAGGTTATCTATATTCCCCTGAAGGAGAAGTACGTCTCCTACACGAAATATAACATCTCCCAAGCGCTTACGTATTGGCTTCCCTTGGCGGGCAACTGCCATGAGTATAAGTGAATTTGATGTACGTCTTCTAAAATAAGTACGATTACGATTAACTAAAGGTGAATCGGGGATAATTAAGACTTCTTTAAAAGCTGTACCATCATCTTTAAGGTGATCTATCCGTTCCCGCATCTTTTTTGTTAAGCGAAGGCCGTATTCATCCATCATTAACTTTAAATCTACCGGATCTGCCTGAATTTGAAATCGGTCTTCTTCTTCTATGATTCTATCATGCTGCGGAGGGTGGATTTCCCCATTTTGAGCAATATACCTAATTATTGTGAGTCTGTCTTCTGTATATTTTTCGATCTCACTAACTTTTCGATTAATAAATGTGCAATCCTTTGGGATACGAATCTCGGTTATATATTCATCAATGGAAAACATCGATTCAGCACCCGCTTTTTTAAATGACTCCTTCGGTATCAATTTCCACCCGATGAGTGCGACAAAAAGGACTCCTAGAATAGCAATAATTCCTCCTACTGGACTGAAGTCAAGCATACCGAATACTTCTGGATGAAATTGCTCAAGATCAATATTCCGGGCTTCAAAATATTTAGCTGCTGGAGAAGTATTATTTTCAATGGCCTGGGTCTTAAGTTCCAGATACAGGGTTTTTCTTAGAGTGGAAATGATAATATTCGGCGGTGTGCCTATCATAGTTATCATACCCCCAAGAATACTGGCAAATGCAAGGGGCATAAGTATAACACTTGGTGATCGTTTCTGTTTAGCTGAAGTTTTAAGCGCTACTGGCAGCATGAGTGCCAAGGCACCTACATTATTCATTATTGCAGAAAATATGGACACCACAGCGCTCAAACTGGAAATATGCGCTGTCTGATATTTTGAAAGGGGCATAATTTGACGGGATATGACATCTACCACTCCTGAATTACGTAGTGCCCTGCTGATAATCAAGACAGCTGCCACTGTTATAACGGCAGGATGTCCAAACCCCAAGAATATATTGGAAGGGTCCATAATCAAAGTGGATGTTTCTCCACCCAATACCTGATCCATAATAAACAGAGTGCATAGTGCAATAATAGAAACTATATCATATCTCCATTTACCCCATATAAACAGAGAAAAAGTAAATATGATAATGCAAAAAATCGCTACCTGATCATACGTCATAAACTGGATCCCTTAATAGTCTCTTTAAACGTTTTTTCTTCAGGTATTTTATCGTTCACTTCTCTTTTAATTGATCTTTTAAAAATATCTGTGTTGAGTTCTAACCATTTTATAAAGTTATCATAACCATTACTTTCAATATCTAAATCTAANAAAATATTTTATAATCTGTATTAGCCTTTTTCTGAACACTACCCATCANAACACAAACAAAAAAACAAATGTGGGCTTTAATTGAAAAATTTTCTTCATTCTTAAATGATGAGATCTAATCTTTCAACTCATCAAATCAAACTAATACTAAACCTTTTTTCTCTAATTCTTTTACACACTTATTAAATACCTTCTTACTTTCGCTAGGTTCAATTCCATCCAATGCATCATCTAACTTTTTAGAACATCTAAGTTTTACATCTAGCATTTCTCCAGATTCATCATCGAGCATTTTAAAATTTTTCACCTTACTGATTACTGTTTCTCCCTTTCCATATTTTTTATTTGAATGCTTTTTTTCAAGCGAAAGCATATCATAAATAAAAAAATCATATTTCGCACCATTTGTTATTGTTTCTCTTTTAACAATATTTATGTCTTCGTAAAACATATTAGCCTTCCTTTTAAAATTTTATGGGTATTATGTTGAGTACAATTATACGCAACTCTACACACCATCCCCCAAACAAAAAAAAAACACATACGGCAGGTAGAATGGTACAAGATTATTTTAATCTGCTTACTAAATTCAAACTAATTTACACCTATAAATAACATTAACTGGTAATCCGTTATTAAAAACCCCATTCATTAGATATATAAGAAAAAAGCTACATGAAATCCATATTAAAAAGATTAATAATAACATTAATTATTCAAATCTCTTTCGCTCAAGTAAATACGGAAACTATGAGGGAAACAAATCCTAAAAAAGAATTTAGAAATAAAGCAAAATTCGATTTTGGATATGAAAAATCAAAAAATGAAATTTTCGATATTTTATTTACACTGAGGTCTGATTATTATATTCCTGGAAATCTCCATTCCTTTCTTATTCTAAACTACCAGAATGGATTTAAATCAGAGCAAGATGAAAAAAATATAATTATTAATAAAGGTTTTGGACATCTGAGAATAACAAAACAAATATTTTCAAACTTGGATATTGAAATTTTTTCACAAGTTGGTTTTAACGATTTTCTTTCAATTAAAGAAAGAAAATTATACGGTACTGGATTAAGGGCAACAATATTAGAGAAAAATAATGTAATATCTTTTATTGGAACTGGCATGATGAAAGAGCGTGAAGTATATGATATCAAGGATATTTCTAATCAATTATTAAATCGATTAACAAACTACCTAACAATAGATATTGACTTTAATGATGACATTTCCTTCAAAAATATTAGCTATTATCAACCATCAATAATCAATGGAAATGATTTTAGATTTTTATTAGATAATGAAATAAGATTTAAAATTAATAATAAGTCTAGCATAAATATGACAATAAACTTTAGGTTTGATAACGAACCGCACGGAGATTTAGTCAAATCTTATTTCCAGATAAATAATGGGTTTGAATTGGTTTTTTAATTTGTATGTTATTATTCATTATAGTTACAAAATCTTCTCATTTGTTTTCGGTATATGTGCCATCCTTAATTAAAAAAACCAAATGAATAGGGTCTGTGATTTTCATTAAATAAATTTATTTAAAATAATAAAAAAACTAAATATGAAAAATCTAATAAATTATATCCAGAACGTACCCGATGACCAAATATATTTGGTTTATCTAATTGTAATTTTCTTCAGCTACCTCATATATCTCGTTACTAATCGTATCATTTTAAAATCAATTTCCCATTTCTTTAAAAAAACATCAACGTATGTAGATGATATTTTAATTGAAAAGAAAGTTTTCAATAAAATCCCATATCTTATCCCCTTAATCTTCATTTATAATCTTAAGGATTTGCTTCCGTGGTTTAGGGCAGTTGAAAAAATATTACTTTCAGTTTTTGCGNTAATAGTCCTTCTTTCACTTAATGCGTTTATAAATGCACTAAGTGAGGTTTATTCTAGAAGTAAATTTTCGAATAAACTAAATATAAAAAGCTACATACAAGTTCTAAAACTGATTGTAAATATGCTCGGAATAATCGTTATTGTTTCTTTTTTAATAGGAAAATCTCCGATTTACTTTCTAAGCGGTATTGGTGCGCTAACAGCCGTTTTACTCCTTGTTTTTAAAGATACCATTCTTTCTCTTATCTCTAGCGTTCAAATTACATCTAACAATCTCTTTAAAATTGGGGATTGGGTTGAAGCGCCTCAATTCGGTGCTGATGGAGATGTCATTGATATTGCTCTTCATTCCGTTAAAATTCAAAATTGGGATAAGACTATAAGTATAATTCCTACAAATAAGCTGATTGACTCCTCTTTCAAAAACTGGAGAGGAATGTCTGAAAGTGGAGGAAGACGGATAAAACGCTCAATAAAAATTGACATGAACACTATAAAGTTCTGCAGTGATTCAATGATAGAGAAATTTAAAAAATTCAATATCATTAGTGATTACATGGATTCCAAATTAGGTGAGATTAAAAAATATAATCTTGAAAATAATATTAATGACGAATCTTCGCTAAATGGGAGATCACTGACAAATATTGGTACATTTAGAGCTTACATAGAAGGCTACTTGCGGAACCATTCTAGCATTCATAAAGAAATGACCTTCTTAGTCCGACAGCTTTCCCCAGAATCAAATGGTCTTCCAATAGAAATTTATGTGTTTTCTAATGACATCAATTGGGTTAACTATGAATCCATTCAGTCAGATATTTTTGATCACTTACTCGCTGTTTTATCTGAGTTTGATTTAAGAGTTTTCCAGGACCCTGCAGGAAATGATTTTAAGTCTATGAAGATATAACATTTAAAATAAAATTAATTTAGTTTTGTCAACACCAGAAGGAAATTTTTAAAAACACTCTATCCAGCATCCCGAAAAAAGATTGACCTTCCATCCACTATTAGCTAGTCACTATCCCAAGCGCCTGTTATTTACCTGACATTTATATTTCCTAAAAATAAATCAGCCACATCTTCCAAAATTTTAAAGTTTACGGGAGTAAAAAAAATAGGTCTTTTTATTTTCAAGCCGGAGGTCGATGGTTCGAATCCGTTCGGTCTCGCAAACTAAAAAACCCTCAATTGAGGGATTTTTTATATATAATAATTTGATTAACCCACTATTTGATTTTAACCATGTACTTTAAGATATATCCTGAAAAATAATTTATAAACCCATTCTCATTACGGCTTAATGCATTGTGATACTGGTTCCTATTATTATATTGATATGAAAACCCCATAACCATTAATGAGAACAAATAACGGCCCGTCATAAAATGGGCTTTTAGATTTTATTTTCTTATGAAAAATATGAAAAGACTTTCCAATCCTAACTGACTTCAGACAAGATGGGTTCCTATTAATCTTTAAGTCAGATTCTTTTCACAAATACTTTCTATTGGGTATTGGTTTTGTTAAGCTTATTTAAATTGCAGTTCTTGTACCGATACCAGCTCCGACAGCATCGTTGCTAGGTGAACTACTCGGACAGACGGTTATTAAACATCCACCACAATAACAACACGCAGTTCCATTAACATCATTTACAGGACAGTATCCATTACTTCCGCAGTAATCAAAATTATCCGTAGATGAACCTGGTTGCTGACACCAGAAAAATGTTTCTCCCTCTCCACACTGTGATTCTGAATTTGCAGATTGTGTTGCAACAACATATCCATTATCAACAGCGGCCATTAGTTCTCCATGATTACTATAGTCGCCACTCCAACAATCACTTATTGGTGAAGCACTATTGCTTCCAGGATCATACGACCAATAATAGCTACTATTCTCTTTTCTCATGTGGGTAATTGTATTGTTGCTAGTGTTAAATGTCCATTCATCATCCGCATTAGCATTATCCGAATCAAGACTATTATAGCCTGTTGGCTTTTTCTCCAATGCTTCAAATGGATTCGAAGGCCANACACGGCGNCCGGAATCGATTAATTTTTCATTCGCATAAATTTCTAAACCTGATACGATAGCNTTGATGACTGCATCTTCTCCAGATGCCTCGGCATTTGACTGCATTGTCATATATCGCGGTATGGCGACAGCTACCAGAACGCCAAGGATAATGGTAACCATTATTAATTCTATTAAGGTAAACCCCATCTTCATTTTCTTCATTTTCTNCTCTCTTCTTAATTTATTAATATGTATAATAATTAAAATTTCTAAAAGGCATGAATGAAACCCTTCACATTTAATTTATATCCATGATAATTAATATACAAATTAATCCGTAATCTATGTAAAAGTTAATTGATATAATTTCCAACCCAACCAACCCATGGGTAAATAAGCGAATCCTAAATCTAAAACAATAAACCAAATCGGTGAAGGGAGCATTTGGACCATCATAATTCCACCGAATAAAAAGAAGACACCAATACCCATGGCAAATTTGAGTCCATAACTAAGCGCAATTTTCGCAGCAATAAAAGCACCAACAAGTGTTCCACCTGCGTGGGCAAGAAACGGAAAAACAAAATGTTTGAATTCAAATAAATAAAAATGTGCTTTTAGGTTTTCTTCATCCATTGNATCCATCCCTTCCGGCGGTGCAATGATATTACTGCCAAGAATAATGAGCCCCATATTGATAACCATTCCAATAATTATGCCGCCAATGAATGCTCCTGTGTTTCATAATATTAATTTCATTTAAACGCCTCTATTATTTTATGATTGCTCCTAAAGAATCAAATTTAAGCAAAATATCCCTTTCAGAAAAGGTTGCCACCTAATCTAAAATTCTGTAATAATTCACACTGCCTTATATTGCCATTTTCATACAAATCTTTCGCTTCATCACAGGATATATTTTGCCCAAATCCACATGAAATTATTGCACCAATTATAGAAATTTTACAATCTAAAAACACGCGTAATATTAAATCCTAAATAAATTTCCATTCCATCCAATGTCCCAGTCGCATTTTCAATATAGGCGCTTTCATAAGATCCCTGGACATTCGTTACCATCAATTGAAATACATGTCCTCCCGTTTCAATATCAAAACCAACACCCCAAGATTGTTTAAAATTTTCATCTCTTTCACCCAAAGGGAAAAAAGTATCCATATTAATTGACACCCGTTTTGTGAGTTTAAATCGCCCCCCAAATCCAACAGAAAAAAGATCTTGTTTATTAGTCTGAACTCTTACCCAATTGTGATGAATCCATGTTGGCATTATTTGAACAGAAATAGATGAATTTATTTTTCGGGCGATTAGGAATTGGGAATCGTAGGTGAGACGATTTTCCAATTTTTCTGAAAATTCGCTTTGTCTTTCCAGAGTCTCAATTTCCGCTTTTGCAAAAACTGCAGTGGATAAAGGAAAATTATTTGATTGATTACTTAGTTTAAGTTTGGTGAAAAAATCATAGGTTTTATTGAGACTACTTCTTCCGGCTCCCAACGATATTTTAGGATTGAAACCATATTTTAATTCAAAACGAATCATGGCGCCATCGAGTCCCATGAGATCATAAAGTCCATTTCCCATAGAACCAAAGCGGTGCTGAATCATGAATTCTAGTGTTTTTNGCCGAGCCAATTCTATGGATTGGGCATTCACAATTCGGGTCGCTTTGAATGTTGCTGACACGGGGATAGTGTTTGCCGATTCATCATCGAGAAGATCCAATAAGTCATCTTGGGCAAAGAGTGAAAAAATGAGACCAAAAAATAGTAATAAAAATATTTTCATTTTTTCTTTAAACTCAATTTTACATTTACGTCCACAATTTTAGCAATATTATTTCGGACTATTTTTGGAATTTCTATCCCATAATCTGCCACAATTATTTTGAATTGAGTTGTCCCATCAATCTTATTATTTTTAATAGAAATAAATCCTTTCTCTGAAAATTCATTAGTTACACCGTGTATTGTCATTTCTCCTGTTAAATTAACTTCTTGATCTTTTAAATAATTTTCATTAAAATGTTCCTGCATGAGAGCATTCTCAAAAATAAACCCAAGGATGGGTACCTGAAATGCGACACTCCCATTTTCCTTGTCTAACACACAAGTTACTTGCTTATTATATGCTTCAATGTCCTCTATTATTGCGGTTGAAAAAAAGGAAATGGTTCCAGACCTTGTGAAATAAATATCCTTTGCGGTGAGATGTTGAAATAGGATTATGAATAGCAACCCTAAGCTAAATCTTCTGCGAGTAAAGACTAGAGAGTTGGTTAAAAGATTTGAGATTGAAACAACTTTCACTCGTCACACTCCATTTTTGAGAATGAATAAAGTGTATCTAGGTTAGCAACCGACAATTTTGGGCCACCTTGTGGCATTAATTCAGCGTCACCACTATTGCGATTTACTCTATCTAATATTTTTGATAAATTAGTTTTAACCAAAGAATAGGTGGAAATATCTAATCCAAACGCTGGTGTTGGGCCTGAATGGCATCCTGTACATTTTGATGAAAGTATGGTAGCCACATGGTCTGTGTAATACGCTTCCACAACTGTG
>JGI26238J51125_1000988_pt1 | contig 10187 bp, 9 predicted proteins | sample SaaInlV_100m_DNA_FD_51125 | JGI IMG/M metagenome (IMG submission 51125) | reverse complement strand
AATATGCCCCTGCTCCTTGCACACACCGCCCGTCAAACCATCTTAGTTGGGGGTGGGTGAGGCTGCGCTTTATGGCGTATTCGAGCCTGTCTTCGACAAGGAGGGTTAAGTCGTAACAAGGTATCTGTAGGGGAACCTGCAGATGGATCACCTCCTAAGAAAACCGGAGGCTGGAACTCTTTGTCGAGTTCCAGTCTCCACCCTTTTTTTACGCCAGTAGCACTTTACTTTTTACACCGCATGACGCATTCTTTGATTCAGCAGTGTCAGTTTTTAATGCTCACACCATTGAATCATCCAATCGTGCAATCATTGAGCGACGGAATGTTAGGAGACGTAAAATTGGTGCTTCAGCATTGACTGTAATGGTGGCTCCACGGTTGAAATGAACTTCATCCCATCCATCAGGGACCACATAGCCGCGATGCATATCAGAGGTAATCGTAGTGGATTCCTCAGTCCAATCCATCCATGACCACGGCATGCCTTTCCGTTCTACTGGGGCAATATCCCTGGCGATTACAAAGTAATGAGTAGATATTTGTTGTTTTTTAACACGTGTAAGCAATTGTTCGAGATCACCTTTACCTGCAGCATTCCGTAGCCAAGCGCCTTGGCCTAGCCATGTTGAAAAGAGCAAACCACTGCTTTGTTGATGACATTTGTTTTCTCCACGGCGTAGATGGTATTTGCTTGGAGCATATTGATGAGTATTTGCAATTAACAAATCATTCATCGCGGGATCAGTTGTGAATCGATTTCCAGAAGTCGTGTCAATGATTGCCTGTAATCTTGGTAGTTCATTGACAATGGCATCACCGTTTAATGCGGTTTCTAAATCCTCAGCAAAACTTTCAAGATTTGAATCCATGTAGAATCCGAAACTTCCATGAGGGTCTTCAGTTCGTGGATGCGAGTTAATACCCATAACTGGAGTGGCAGCATCGATGTTGTGAGAAATACTGGTTAATGTCCCATCACCTCCTAGAACAAGTACCAAATCCCGCCCAATGAAGTCCGCACGACGAACTTGTTCTCGTGCACGAATATCTATTCTTAGGCCACCTCGTCGATTACTCGCATCTTCCAATGCTTTGGTCACCATCCCGAGGCTAATATCATGTACTGCCTCGAAGTTTTTCTTATAGACTAGCAAAATGTCAGTCATTGAGTGCCTCCTTGGTTATTGCCAAGCGGTTCTCCCTCTTCAACACCACCATTCGGTTATGGATAATGAGGAAAAGGTTTGATATGAGAGTCCGAGAATAGAGATTTATGCAACCAAATCCTTGGGATGATGGAAACCCTGCGCCTCAAAACCGCCCCGAATCGGTGATTGTAGGTTTGCCACAACAACAACTAGGTCCACAAATGGGTCAACAAATGGGTCAACAAATGGGTCAACAAATGGGTCAACAAATGGGTCAACAAATGGGTCAACAAATGGGTCAGCAAATTATCTATTATAGTGAGGAATCATCGTCTCCAAAAGTTCTCGGTATTTTTGTTATTATTTGGGGGGCATTTTCATTTTTGGGAATCTTTACGATATTATTGATACCATCAGAAGATCCTTTTACCGGAGAAAAACTTGTTGTGCCCCTCATTCCGTTGGTTCTTGGAATCATTAATTCACTCATCGTGGCTTTTACTTGTATAGTCGGTGGCTATTGGATGACTCTATACCAACGAAGGGGGATACACCTTGTGCTATTGGGGATTATTGTATCGTTTTTTATTGGTTTGGCATCCATATTACTTGGCGGCGATGGAGGCTTAGGTGAAATATTAGGAAACGAACAAGCAGCCATTGCCATTAACACAATAGCTCAAGGGATTTGCTCAGTTATCTGTGGATTAATAGTCGCCATACCTTTGATGAGTTCTGCTCAAGGACTTGATGGTTCTTCTTTGTTCGGTCAACTGAAATAATCAACAACCGCCGACTCTTGAGTAGGTATATGGGAAAACTCATCACCGGCCAAGCAGCAACCTATGTCGAAGAACTCTGGATTAACACCGATGAACGATATGAAATTCGTTGTATCACGCAAGACGTTCAGCGCATTGTGGCAGAAAGTGGTATTCAAGATGGGCTAGTATTGGTCAATCCTATGCACATTACAGCATCATGTTACGTCAATGACCTCGAACGAGGTTTGCATCATGATATCATGAAGTGGCTTGAGAAAATCGCTCCATTCTATGGCCGTGATGGGCGAGAAGGAGAGGAATATCATCACCATCGAACAGGTGAGGATAACGGCGATGCACATTTGAAACGTCAATTACTGGGTCAACAAGTCACCATGTCTGTTCGTGATGGGATGCTTCATCTCGGGACATGGGAACAAATCCATTATGCTGAATTTGATGGTTGTCGGGACAAGCGAATACTTGTCAAAGTTGTTGGAATTCTTGCATGAACAGATATTTTTGAATTAGAGTAGCGCGAAATCGTTTTACAGCCTCCCTACTTGGAGTAACTATGTCACTCGAAGGCGTAAATCTCAACCGAGGATTTTTTCAATTAACCGTACCTTACCATTGGTTGAGTTGGATTGGATGGATTATTGGGCTTCTAATGGTCATTGGTGGCTTAGTAACGTTCATGTCCGGTGGTGGAATTATAGCAGCTTTTGGATTCTTTTTGACTGGAATTCTATCTCCAGCGTCGCTTGAAGCCGATTTACACAACATCCGAAAGAATGCACCACAGCCCGATGATTTAGAGGCGGATGCACTCAAGAATGGCTATGAACTTGAATCGTGGTTTTTCGGTCGTTCATCTTACAGCCCGACCAATGACCCGAGTGATTGGATTTTGCCAGCACCAGGGCCATCCACCTGGAATCAAGATGACCGTTATGCTCCCGATGGAGATGGTTCAGCCCTTGCTGAGCACCCCACAAAAGTAGGAACACCTCTGCCCGCCACATTTTCTACTTTCGGAATAAGTATGGTCATGTTCATCATCCTTCTTGCAATTTCTTTTGGCATGATTATGGTTGACGAGCAAACAGCAATTGATAACGGTGAAGTTTTAGCTGAAGATGCGATGATGAAATACACGCCACTAGTTATGAGCGTTATCGGGGTAATTTGGCTCATTGTTGGTTATTTGCAGCACAAAAGGCAACAACAAATGATTGATACACCAACATCTCTGGTTCGCTCAGTTGCCGTCGGTTCAGCAGAACTTGTTGGACAGGTTCGACCAGCACCTGAAAAATGGATCAATGTCGCTGTGGATGGTAATCAACGTCGAATGATACCAGGATGTGTTGATTTTAACTGGATTTACGAAGTCTATGTATGCCGAAAGGAAACATCTACCGATTCAGATGGAAATACAACAACTAAAGAAGTTTGCAATTGGCAAAAAGTTCGTTCTGATAAAGGGCATGTTCCTTTCATGCTTCATGATGGAACCGGTGCAATTCGAGTTGAATCAGGTTCGTTCAAGAAAAAAGAACTTGGGCAATATGTCAAGCGATGGTCTTCAAGCCATGCAGATACAATGCGAGACCATTTTCAAACTGAATTCGCCGCACGCCTATTCCGCAATGGTGATGTTCGAAAACATCGATGGACAGCATACGCTCTTCGAATTGGCAATCCCGTCTATCTATTGGGGATGATCAAACCCCGTTCACGGGAAGAACTTGCTCAAGAAGGCCTTGATGGTACAATTGGACATACCGCAATTTCAGCACATGGAGAAGACACCCCAGGAATGAAAGCGAATATTCAACGTGGAACAGAACTAGCAAATTTGGGCAAAATACGCTCATCTGCGGAATTACTGATTATGCCAATCGTGTGTATTTTATGCGGAATAGGAATGTTTGCTTTAATCTAAAACACCACATAGTTCAAGACCTTTGATGTCAAGCGTTCTTTATGGATGGCAAAGCGCCGGAAGTGGATGGTCGTTTTTTTATTGCTTCACTCCCCTATACTCAGGAGATGTGGGCGGTCTGGGGGTTTGGTGTTTTTTTCTATCTTTACGGATTTTTCTTTAGTCCATTTTGGGCTATAATTGGCCTAGTAATGCTGTTTTTATCGACCCCTCACCCTTTTGCTGAAGAACTCTCACAGTTTAAAGAAAAAGTAACGGATCCACAATATTTGGAAGAATTCGCAGAAGAACGTGGCTTGAGTGCCGAAAAATATTGGATGGCTGAAAGCCTTTCTGATGAGGAAAAGAATGCAGGTGAATGGAAATTCCCAGCACCGAGTAAACATACATGGAATTCAGAAGAGCCTTATTCTGAGGATAAAGATGGTTCCTTGCTTCTCGAACATCCGTTCATGGTCGGGGCGCCAAAGCCTCCACTTCTAACTCTTCGAGCAGTCTATTTCACCTTAGGTCTCTTCATGCTCCAGTATTGGGGAGTTATTACGGCGATTAAGAACAATTTGGAAGCGTTTGGATTCTTTTTTGGAATTCTTGTTGATGACAATACCAGTGAGGGACTCTTGATAGCCATTGTGATTATTATTGCCATTGGCTACATGTCAATATATTTCTTGATGATGTTTTCATCAATGTTGAAGCAGTTAATTAGCAATATCAACATGGTTGATATGCCAACATCACTGGTTGGTTCAGTCGAAACAGGCGAAGTAGAATTAATTGGACAAGCCCGACCTGGTCCAATGCCTGCAGTGAAGGTTTTTGTTGATGATGACCCTGAAATGTCGTGTTCAAATTTAGTGTGCTATGAATGGGTACGTGAAGATTTTTCCGATGGCGTCGACAGTCAAGGCAGGTCCTCAGTGAGTTTCTTCCGTTCTCAAATCAATAGTCTTAATCGACTTCTAGCCTCTTTCTCAGATTGGTTGTTCGACCGACAGCAAGTTCACGCAAGTGAATCTGCTCGTCAAAGGGGAGGAGTGCCGTTTATTCTTCACGATGGAAGTGGAGGGATACTTGTTGAGCCTTCGATGTTTAGAAGAATACGTTTCCGTGACCCACTGCAAGTTTGGAATTTAGGAAAAACACGCTGGACATTGTATGGCCTGAGATTAGGTGACCCACTCTACATTCATGGTGAAGTGAAAAAGCGCTCAAAAAAGGAATTAGCAAAAGAGGATCTATCTTCAGCTCCAGAAAGTTCGAAGTTCAAAGTTGTTGGAAATGAGGACCCTCCTGAACAAAAATTGATTCTAATTCAAGGCACCGAACACAGCATATTGCCATACAATTTTTCGATTTTTGAAACCTTCTATTTGCCCACCTTCTATCTCGTAGTATTTTTCATCATGGGAATAGCATGAAGTTATCAGTCACTACTCTTTCGAAGAGTCATGGCAGAAGATGTCGTTATCATTGGCGGAGCAAGAACACCGTTTTGTGAATGGGTTGGCGGAAAGCGTGGCGATGGTAAACAAGGCGGATTGTTGAAATCAATGAGTGCCCAAGACCTCGGAGGTCTTGCCATCAAAGGAGCTCTTGAAAAGACCGGAACAGACCCCTCCTCAGTTGACCATGTCGTAATGGGATATGCTTTGCAGACTTGTTCACAGTCCATTTATGGTTCGCGGCATGCGGGATTAAAGGGTGGTATTCCACAAGAAGTACCTATGCTGACGCTTTCTCGAATCTGTGGTTCCGGAGTTCAATCAATTGTCACCGGCGCACAGATGATAATGCTTGGTGAAGCATCTACGGTTGTCTCTGGTGGAATGGAAAATCTCAGTCAAGCCCCTCACATAATGCGTGGAGGCCGTGAAGGTTGGAAACTCGGTCGTTCTCCAAAAGTTGAAGATTACATGATGACTAATCTTCAAGACATGACGTGTGGACTGTTCATGGCTCAAACATCGGATGAATTGTGTAATAGAAAAGGAGTTACACGAGAAGAAATCGATGCCTATGCTGCACGCTCTCATGCTTTAACTACTGCTTCTATAGAAAATGATGTGTTTGAGCAAGAAATCATTCCTGTTACAATAAAGGGTCGTCGTGGAGATACTATTGTCACGCATAAGGATGAAGACCATGTTGTCAAAAACACAACTGCAGAATCACTGGCGAAACTTCCTACAGCATTTGGACCTGAATCTTTTGTTACTGCTGGAAATGCTTCAGGTGTTGTTGATGGAGCGGCAGCCGTCGTCATCAAGTCAGCATCGCAAGCAAAAGCCGATGGTGATGAACCGTTGGCTCGAATCGTTTCATGGGGAATCGTTGGCCTTGAGCCAGCGATTATGGCCTATGGACCGGTTCCTTCTTCCCTCAAGGCCTTGGAAAAGGCTGGTTTGACCGCTGGAGATATTGACCGTTGGGAAATTAACGAAGCCTTCGCAGGCCAAGCAGTTGCCTGTATCAAGGACCTAGAAATCGATGTCGAGAGAGTAAATGTTAACGGCGGAGCTGTTGGTCTAGGTCATCCATTAGCCGCAACTGGAACACGTTTGGTTCTAACTCTTGCATACGAATTAAAGCGCAGTGGAGGCCAATATGGTGTTGCTACCGCCTGTATTGGCGGCGGACAAGGAATTGCAATGGTCATTGAAGCACTATAATTCCACATCTTTTCCTCGTAGTCGGATTGCTGAAGTCGAGGGTCTTGTTTGGTCTCAAATACCTCAACATTATCGAGCAGTTGACACTTTCTGTTGACTCTAATAGGATGATTCAATACCACCGAGCCCGTGCAACAACCATGTCTGCAAGTCATAACTTAGATTGCAAACATATTCCATTTCCAATGCCGCATCGAAAATGCACCTTGTATCAAAATTGGAAGCACCTAACTTTCATGCATTGGAAAGTAGATATTGAACAGTTGAAAACTTATATCCCCGAAGGTCTTGAAATCGACCTCTATAACGGAGATGCTTATGTCGGAGTCATTCCTTTCATAATGGAAAAAGTCAGGCCACGCGGCCTGCCTTGGCTACCATTCATCTCGACGTTTGGTGAATTCAATATACGAACCTATGTGAAGAAAGATGACGTACCCGGAGTGTTATTCCTTACTCTTGATGCTCAAAGTATGGTAACATGCTTCCATGCACCTCGCTCCTATGGTCTGCCATACCGTTATGCTAAGGCCAAAGTAAAGATTGGAAAGGATGGAAAATATACATGGTTTTCCCGACGCAAAAAAGGTGGTGAATCTTTGATTGGTACGACCAATAGTTCAGGTCAATTAGAGCAAGCCAGAGATGGTTCAATCGAATATTTTTTGTTTGAGCGATACAGTTTGTACACTTGGCATGAAGGCTCATTGCATCGTGCCTATACACATCATGAACCATGGAAGTATTGTGTGGCTGAAGTACAAGTCGAAACCAACACCTTGTTGGAATCCTATAATCTCGGTATTTCTTCACCACTGAAACCAGAGTACATTCACATGAGTACAGGTGTTCAAGTCCAAACATGGAACATCCAACCAGTTGAGGGAAATTGATGCCAACTAAAGATGTGCTTTTGATGGATGGAGACTGTGGGCTCTGTACCCATACTGCTGTGTTTCTTCATCCCCGACTTAGACAAGCTAATTCTATTCATTTTGTTGCAATTGAAAGCAAAGAAGGGCAAGACATCATCTCAACTTTTAGCGAAAAATTCCAGCGTGCAGATAGCGTCTATCTGATTCGAGATGAAAAGCCATACATGCGTTCAGCAGCAAGTATTCGATTTCTTCTTCATATGAAATGGTATTATTCAATGTGGTTTCCTGTCGCTTGGCTGATACCTTTGCCTTTGCGTGACATTGCGTATAGAATCGTGGCTCGCTACCGTCATCGCATCTTCAAACGGCCTGCAACCTGTATTTTACCTGGGCTGAATATAGAGTGAAACCTCTTCACCCTTGACCTACTGGGGCAAATATGTCGCAGACCTGGGTGGTTGATTCAAATTGCTTCATACATCTTGGTTCGATGGCTCCTGACACCTTTATCAAAGACGCAAGCAAGTGTCTTAAAAACAATAATCAGCAACTATTTGTGACTCCAGGCGTTCATGATGAAATACGTAATGTACGCTTTCAACGATGGGCAAAAAAGCCGAAAGTTCTAGCAGAGTTTGATTCGCTATTGACTACCATTGCCATTGACGACGGGCAAATTCGAGGTCTTGCACAAAAAATCGGAGAGAGAGCCTCACCTCAAGATGTAGATCTTTCATTGATGGTTCTTGCATCCAAACTTCATCGTGAAGGGCGAGAAGTCATTCTTGTCACGGATGATTTCAAGATGACAACCTCCGGTGAGAAAGCGAACCTTGGCTATACGACCTGTCCCCCTTCTACTTTTATTCAACGCCTTGCGGCACAAAGCCCGTCTAAAAACAGAGGGCGAATGAAGAGTCTTTCTCGGCGTGTGAGGGCTGCTGAGATGCGCTATGCCATCAGCCGAGTACATCAATATGATATCCAGGCAAAACTCACATGGATGGTTGATTCACTCATTGAAGACCGGCCACAATCACAGAAATCAGCACCGAGTAAGAGTTCTGAACCAAACCTTAAGCGGGCTTTGCAAAGAACATTAGCAGGAGAGAAAGTCAAGGGGAGTCACTTGAAGCAATTGGGTTCCTTGCCGACAATTTGCCAACCGATTCTTTCACTTGATGCCCATTTATCTCTCCTCACTTCAAACAATTCCTCCGAACAACTTCGGGAAGCATATGAGGAAACTCTGCTATTACTCAGCGAGGTCTTGGAAGCCATCGGCCTTGATTTAGCACCACTTGATGAATCTTCAGCAGAACTCGCAAACAGTGTTTTTAGCAGTTATTTGTATCGTACAGAGACTGCTTTGGGATTGATGGCAAAAATGTCAGGTAGAAGAGATACAGCCAGACTACATCTCTCCAGAGCGCTTCAATCCGCCACACTTATCGACGATTCATTTGCTGAAATGCACGCTGTATATCAACTCGGACTGCTTGCAATCGCTTCTGAGAAATGGGAACGTTCGGCTCGTTTATTCGAGACCGCAGACCGCCAAGCACAGTTGATTTCAGCCCCTAGACTGCCCTATCTTGTATGTGCCGGAATATCTCGTCATCTTCTCGAAGATAGTCAATCTGCTGAACAACATATTCAATGTGCAAAGGATATTGTTTCAGGGGACAAAAAACATGCATCAATACAATTGATGAACCTTGGTGAGGCATTATTGGCTATTGACCAACCNGGTTTGGCTTTGGAAGTTCTCGATGAAGCCATGGAATGCACATTGCAAATTGGTTCTCAAGAACAACTCGAGATATTGTCTGAACACCTGTTGATGGCGAATGCGGCAATGACGCAAATTGACATGCTTCAGCATGAAGGAATGCGCACATTATTGGATGGCTTGAATCAATTAAGTGAAGAAGAGGCTGAAGAATTTGCCAAGAAAATCAAGGTGATTGAACAGCGTGCTGATGAGCATAATCAACCCTTTGAGGAAACATGGAAGNACTGGCAACCGTCGAGTAAACTGATNCCAGAATCAGCAATGCTCCGTGTTGTGCGTGCTGAAGTAGACGAGAACGAAGATACATTGGTTGTTGTTCACCATCCTGAACTTGGTTCAATTGGACTTTGGTTACCTGAAGGAGATTGGAATGTATCTTCGGGCCATCTTCTGTCCTTTGCAGGCACGCGGGTGAAATTGGCTCAGCCAACNGTGGAACTCCAAGAGAAACACAGCATTCGTGGTATTGTAGCCATTGAAGACACATCTCAATTGATGTTTAATGCACCTTCAGATGAACTTGTGTTCGAATCTGAAGATTAAAATCCACTTAGGTCGATAACATATTTTAATCCGACAATTATGATGACAAAGAGAAATATTTTCATCAGTTGTTGCTCTGAGAGATATTTCATACCATATCTTGCACCACTACGAGAACCCAGAAGTGTAAGAGCCATGAAAATAAGAACTAACAACACTTCTTGACCTAATTTTGAATACATTTCGGAAGACAGTGTGAGCATATGTGCAAGAATAGATACAGGCACAACAACCATCATCAAATGAAGGCTTGTACCGATGGCTTTACGAGGTTTAAGGTGAGCAAATGACCTCAATACTGGAACATAAATGACGCCAGCCCCTACTGCTAAGACACTTGAGAGAATTCCACCAATCCCTGAGCCAATTTGCAAAGGTATGGCTTGTACCTCTAGATTGTTTTNACCCCCCTCATTTTCTTTGTCTGTCGAATCATT
>JGI26238J51125_1000985_pt1 | contig 10195 bp, 15 predicted proteins | sample SaaInlV_100m_DNA_FD_51125 | JGI IMG/M metagenome (IMG submission 51125) | reverse complement strand
CCATCCATCTCACGGACAATCGCACCTTCATAACCTTCTTCGAGGAATTGAGATTGAAGTTTGTACACTTCGTCCTCGTTGCTTGCTTCATAAGTGGCCACGGTAATAACCGAANTAATCTTACTTTCGTACAACATTCCATAAAATGCCTTGTCTAAAAGATTAAATCTCTCTTCCCAAAGGCAGGTATCATCGCCGGCCGCTCTTGGAATATCATACACATGGAACATGACTTCTTCGGATTCATTAGGACGATACTTCTTGACGAGTTTAGTAATCTCTTGAAAAGTCTTGCCATGAATATAGAGTTCTCCATCGAGTACCCATCCCTTCGGCAAGACGGTTTCAAGTTCATCAATAATATGCTGGCAACAATTCCACTGTTTACCACCACGACTCATTAGTTTCACAGAACCGCCATCCCAATATGCCAGACACCGAACACCATCTAGTTTCGGTTGGACATCTACTGGGTAAGTTACTTTGTCTTTTCGTTTATCGAAAGATGCCGCCAACATTGGAAGAAACACTTCCTTCTTGGCATCTTCAATCGTCAGACTGTATTTGGCATCAAGTCGTTTCTTGTGCATTGCTTTTGCTTCAAGGATTGCTTGCTCATCCGCAGTAGTGGCGTTTGCACGACCAACATTCTTTGGTGTTGCAGTCTTTCTTGCAGTCTGCATCTTTCCACCAATCTGTCCGTACTCTGTGCAGATGTCTGCACCTTCTGTCCATATATCCCATTGTACAATGGCATCTGTCTTACTCTTATGGTAGAGTCTTTCGTGTATAAAAAGTGTTGTTGTTTTCATTTTTTTCATTTCCTTTAATGTTGGATGTTGTAAATCGCAATGGAATTTATTCGTGTGCCGATTCATTCTGCATACATCCTTTTTTTTAATGTTTTTGATATGTCAGATATATTACAGGGTTTTCCGTTCATTGTTACATTCCCATCTTCATCCTCTGGTACACTCCAACTGGCAGTCTTACTTTCTTTTCTATAGTTAAAATTTTCACCTGCCCATTCAGACCTGCCACCCTTGAGAAAGTCTTCTACTTCGGCAACTTCATAATCGCCATGTTCCACCCACAAGTTCCAACACTCTCTTGCATCTTTGACAGACATCACTTCTATATTATCTTTTGAATTGGTTTCCTGCATAGTATTTTTGCGAACACCAGTAAGTTTTCTAGGATTCATAAAAGGGTCGCCTTGATAGAAAGATATTAATTCCACTCTATCCTTATTCTCATCAGGACGATTTGTTGCTGTTAGTGGTCGAAAATAGATTTCCCAACCTTTGTCGTTTTGGATTTTGTATAGTTTTTCTGCCATTGCTTCTTTCACAAGTTTGTGTTCTTCGATATTCATTTTTTCACACTCTTTCGCCAAAAAGGATAGTCTAACGCAGGATATCCACAATCCCTCTGCTCTTGCAATTTTTTTGCTAATCGTTGCAATTCATTACGAGAGTTCTCATCGACAGTCCCCTTCGCCGTTTCCCCAAGGATTCCCTGTAGTAAATTGATTTCACCCCAAGTCAATATAAAGTTATGTACTGATGCCGCCATTAATCGCCTCTCATATATCCTGTTTTCACCAAATAGTCCCAGTGTTGTCGTGCTGTAATCAAAGTACAATTGTCTACAGTGTGACTATTTTGCAAGGTACCATTGAAGAAGAGATGAATATTAATACAATGTCCTTTTGCCGTCAAACTAAATTCTTGACGAATAGTATTATGGAGAGCATCAGTATGTACGAGTGAATATCTCACAGTGTGGGATGTTCCATTTCTTCAAAGGCAAAATCGTCATCAAATACACCACTCATATATTCAGAGGATGCTTGTAATTTATTTTCATTGTTTTTTGCATCGAGACCCGTGAGTTGTTCAATGCTTACAATAGAAGATACCGTATAATTCTCCCATTGTTCCGAATTGACATTGAATGCTACGATAGTCTCAATATGTTCACGGGGTATGTTACCATCTTGTGTTGCGGATAAATGTTGAGGTGCGAGTGTGAGCATTACAGATTCGCCATTATCATGTATGACTTCTGTGATGCCATTCAATAGTGTTTGTAGTATGTGTGCTTTGTTCATTTGTATATTTTACCTTAAATGTGTTGGTGTGTAAAGGGGGTGTGTCTGTCTATTTTGAAAAAGATTGCATCCAATGTACCAAGTGGCGATGTGCATCGTATTTGGTAATCTTGAAATGGTCGATAAGGTACGGAACGGCATCTAGCATATTGATTTTGCCAGAGAGGCGGAGTTCATCGAGGTATGTGAATACTTCTTCTTGAGTCATTTGTTTTTCCATCCTTCTTGGATTTTCTCGTCCCATATTTGTCTGGCACGCTTAATGCCTGTTCGGGAGTCTTCATTGGTATGCTCACAGACAATGCGAACAACATCCCCATCGGGAATAAAATTCATTGTGCCTAGTGTTGGGTGTGTGATGGTGTGACATCCCATGTCTTGTGCAATCCTCATTTGAGTCATTTGTTTTTCCATCCTTCTTCGCCCTTGCTTTTTGAGTTCTTCATAGAAGCAAGTAATCTTTTCGGGTTTGCTCATCTTGCCATAGCGAGTGGACAATTGACTATCGGTCATTGATGCCACTCTATCTTGTTCGTGTTGTCTTGTTTTGTTCATTACCTTTTTTGCCCGTGGTATTATGGTGTTTTTGCCAGCGGCGTATTGCCCTCGAAAAAAAGGGACCACCTTTTTCGCTGTACACTGTTTATTCAAATCTGGTCGTCATCCCAATCGAGTGGCGTGTTATTTTGATAATCATCCCATCCATCAGACTCTGGTTCTGGTAAGTTACCTTCCAAATCGCCAGCAACCAATTGATTCAAGTGTTCGTGAATTCGTTCATCCATCGCAACAACATAATCACATTCATCTTCACTGAAGTGGTCGGTAGTCGTGCCACTGAAGATACTACCAAGTAACACAGCACCACCGATGAGGTCGTTAGTGAGTTCTTGTTCGGGTATGAAGTTTGCGTGGACCAGTTTCTCATCAAGCAATCGTAATGCGAGAATAGCGTCAGAGATGAGTGTGGATGTTGTTGGGTGCATAGAGTGTTTCCTTTGCGTTTCAGTCAATAAATTGGTAGTCAGAGGGTTTCCCCTGTGCTACCTTACCATCGTTCATTTTATAGTGAGAACATACGGCAAGCACTAATGGCGTTTCGAGTCATCTCAATAAGAGAATTGCCAAGTGACATCCATATAATATACTACATAATTTCTTGATATGCTTGTTCATCGACATTGACCATTGGGTCGTCTTCAATGAAGTCCATCTCTCCATCGTCCTCAGTGTGTTCACCAGGCGATACCGCAAGGACATCTGTGTCCTCTAGAGGGTCGATGACCACTTCAGGAATCAGGAAGACACCACGGGCAACACGGCGACTCTGGTCGTGTGTAATCCAATTGGGAATCCAAATCTTTCCCTTCATCTTCATTGAAATCTGGCGCAGTTCAGCACGAGAATATTCAGTCTTGGTCGTGTCGATGTTGAGGTCAGGTGCATTGGTGCGAATCGCATCCACATATACCTTCTGTCGGTTTGTCAAGTTGTTATAAATCATTTCCATTGTAATTGCTCCTTCAGCAAAATTGTCCGTTAGCATCCATTGTTGCTAACAATTCGTATCCATTGGCGGTAAGTCCACCATTTTCATCAATGAGGCATGCCTCATCAGGGTCTTCATCATCCCAGATAACATCGTAATCGCGAGTTTCATCGGCGAGGTCTTCTTCAGGGTCGGTCCACGGCATCGGGTCGCTCCCTATATTCTTTAACAAGTGTGGCAGCATAGATGTCTTCAACAGAGAATGTCCATTCGCCGAGATTTTCGTCCCATTCGGCGATTCCTTTTTCTTCCAACCATAGCAGGTATTCTTTCATCATACTCATATTATACCTCAGAGGCGACCGTGGTCAAGAGTTTTCCCACGATTCTACTCGAATATAACCGGCTTCGATTGCTTCGTCCCATCGTTTACGACCATCTTCAAGAGTGAGATATTCGGTCGCCAGTTCACCCATACCAGTGGGGATAAATTTCACCACATCTTGGTCATAGAAGAATTGTACTTTGAATTGGGGGTCGTTGTTTGACTTGTGTATACCATACTCGGTGAAGTTGCCTGCCTCATCAGTAAATCGTTCGGATTGTGCTTTTGTGATTTTGCCGAATTGACCGATAATCATTTCATTATCGTTCAGCCAGTCCCGAACCAATGTACCATTGTCATGTATTTGTTCAAGAATTTTACCTGCCGGCATCCACCAAGTTTTCTCTTCTTGATTCCAGCGGCCGCCATGTTGCTTGACAGAATCTTTCTCGTCAAACAGAACAGCCAGCCTATACCCCTCAAATACGCATTCTTTTTCGTACTTGGTGTAGTTCTCACGGAATTTGTTTATTTCATTCGATTTCATAGTTGTTCGTGAATCCTTGTTTGATTAGGGAGTTCCAAAATGTTCTTGCACGGTCTGTCATGTAGTTCCCGCCGGCCATGGCAGAATCATATGTCCGCCACCCGTGTCCGTCATCGATTAATACCACAACGCATCCGTCTTGCGGTTTAAACATGTACTGGCATCCCGTGTCATGATTGATTAGACAGAAGTCTTTTGAACGGAGAACTGAACTACTCAAAATGGACACGCATTACCTTCTGCTGAAGCAGGCACATCAGAGGCTTCACCCTCATCAGTTCCTACCTGCATATCCGCATCCACTTTGGAATACAGATTCAAGAATGCTTCTTTAGTGTCATCATCGAATCGAGCGAGACACATAGCAATTGCTTTGGACTTATCGCCAAAGATTGCGTTAGCATTCACGATATCCACCAGACGGCGGGTCGAGATGATTTCATCGACAGCACCCTCATAGAAGGACTTGCGAATAATTTCCGCCCACTTTGTAAGGTGGTCAGCAAAATCAACATCATCACAACCGGCCTTCACGAGAATCTTCTTCTCAGTGGCCTTAGTTGCATAAGGTTGCTCAAGGGTAATCGGGAAGCGGTCGAGCATTGCTTCGTTCATAATCCCAGTACCGACAAATCGTCCGTCATCCGAACCTTTACCCTTGGTATTGGCAGTAGCGAACACAGTGAAACCGTCAGCGGGCGTAACCCATTGACCGATTTTCTTGAGGAATACACCCTTGCCCTCTAGGACAGGTTGCAGACACATCAAGTTAGCAGAACCGAGGTCGATTTCATCGAGCAACAGTACGCCACCAGATTTCATTGCTGAAACCACGGGACCGTCCATCCAGACGGTGTTACCGTTGATTAGGCGGAATCCACCCAACAGGTCATCTTCGTCAGTCTGACGAGTAATATTGACACGATAGCATTCTCGTTTCAATTTCGCACAAACCTGCTCTACCATGAGAGTTTTGCCGTTACCAGAAAGACCAGTCACGAAAACATTGTAGTTTCGGCGACTTCGGACGATTTTCTCGACATCACTAAAGTGACCCCAAGCGACATAACCGTCAAATCGTGGCGGCACAAGTGTTTGTCGTTCACCGCCGGTCATACCCATTGCAAGCAATGCAGTATTGTCAACCGCTTCAACCGCACCCTGTACAGGACCAGTCTGTATATCGACATTTTCCTTTACGACAGGGGCGGGAGCAGGTGATACCGTCTTCGGAACGGATGCGACAACAGAACCGTCAATTTCAGACAGTTCAGGACAATCATAAAGACCACGACCGACTTTGCGGGCAGAGTCTTGAGTCAACCAAGATGGAGGACACGCATACGCACCAGATGTGGTACACGCATCGACAATATCTTGGCGACTTACAGGTGAAGTGCAACCGTTCGCCTTCAAGGCGGACAAAAGTTGCGTTTGTCGTAAATTTAATTTCATTTGAATCTCCGAAGGATTGCGGGAAGAGAGTGGGAAAAACCCCACTCGTGAATGTATATTGTACCATAATACGGCGCACTTCCTACCCCTATTATAGAAGATTTCCAAAGAATTTTGCGTAAATGTAGTAATGGCAGGCACTTACGGGGCGAAAACTAAATTATTTTTATTTGTTCGGGTTCTGTTAGGATGTGGATAACTTGTGGATAACTTTTGGTGTGCTGTCCTATAAATAGGAACGCCCGTGCGTTGCAAACGGCATACCAAAATCAACAAAATCGTCAGAAAATGACTAAAAAGTCGAAATAAATGACAAAAAGTGGATTTTTAGACGAAAAACAAGGATTTTATTGAAATAAATCTTGTTAGGGTATTGTTAGGTGACGACATAGTGTCAGTCTATTTTCAACAAAATCATCTATTTTCACCCGATTCGCACCCTTGCCCCCATATGGGGTACGATTTATGGTACAATATACACTTATGAGTCAGAAACCCACTATCAAAGTCAACACTGCCAGCAAGGATATCCTTGCTCGTGCTATGGCGATGGAAGACATTAATGTTATCCATCGTGCTGATGCTCCATCTGCATATTTCGATACTAAGAATCGCACCCTGTGCCTGCCCGTCTGGAAAGAGATGGACAGTTCTGTATATGATATGCTCGTAGGTCACGAAGTGTCCCATGCTCTGCATACGCCTGCTGAAGGTTGGCAAGACTTTGTTGGTAAGGGTAAACTTTCGGGTATGCGACATATGTTCTTGAACATTGTCGAAGATGCTCGCATTGAGCGATTGATTAAGGATAAATTTCCTGGCCTTCGCCGTGACTTTGCTAACGCATATAAATCATTGAATGCTCAAGACTTGTTCGAGTTGAAAAACCGAACGATTAACCTTGAAACGCCATTAATTGACCGCTTGAATCTTGAGTTTAAACTCGGTTTGTTCGGTTTGCTTGATGTTCCCTTCTCTGACGAAGAGAAGCAATATGTTACTCGTATGAGCGAAACCGAAACCTTTGAGGAAGTCATCGTACTTGCTGAAGATTTGTTCGGTAAGCACCAAGATGAGAATCCTGAACCAGAGCAAGATGAAAATGGCGAATCGCAATCTGCATCGGGTGACGGTGACGAGGGTGACGATTCTGGTGCTGAATCTGGTGCTGACCAGCAAGACTCGGACGACCAAGACGGTGGTTCTGGTAGTTCTGCTATGGGCGAAGAGGAATCTGATGAAGATTCTGATTCACAGGGTGCCGGTGACGGCGAATCCAATGGTGATGATGCTGGCGATTCGATGGAAGATGATACCGATGATGGTGAATCTGCTGAATCGAGTCAAACCGGCGAATCTTCTGACGGTGAAGGCGATGATGACCTTTCATATGAGGCATATGAAAATGATGTCAATTCTGCCGGTTCGACCCAACGCAACTATGAATCCAATATTGAACAATTCCGTGATGATGAGGCTTCTTCGCCTACTTATCACTCGCTTCCTGATATGCATCTTGACAATATCATCGTGACCCCTAAGCAAATTGCTGAAGAGTGGGATATGCACGAAGCAACAGATAATTTTGAACGATACTCAAGGGACCACGCCGAAGCAATCGCCGATTTGACTTCGTTCTTGAACGGTTCAAAAGCAGTTGTGAATCATATGGTTCAACAGTTCCAAATGAAACAAGCCGCTGATTCGGATAAACGAACGAACATCGCCAAAACTGGTATTCTTGATACCACTACGATGATTAATTATCGTTGGAGCGAAGACATCTTCCTCAAGAATGAGGTACATAGTGACGGTAAGAGTCACGGTATCGTTATATTCCTTGACTGGTCTGGTTCAATGTCTAGTATCCTGAATGATACTGCTGAACAACTCATGATTCTCACTGAGTTCTGTCAAAAAGTCAATATTCCTTTTGAGGTTTATGCTTTTTCAAGTAACCGATTCATCCCCGGCCTTTCAAGAGTCGACCGATGGTCAGAAGAATACCAGAGCATAGTAGATTCAGCAATTGGCGAACAGTACACGGGAACTGATGAAGATTCTTTGAAGCCTCACGAATTTAGTCTATTCAACTTCTTGAGCAGTTCAATGAAATCAAATGAATATAAAAAAGCACTTCGCCGATTCTGGTTGACCGTGCAAGCAAACAACTACGGTGGCCGTCAACGCCACTCAATCAGTTATCCTCGCCAGTTCGGTTTGGGAAGTACGCCACTGAATGAAGCAATTCTCTGTGCGATTGATATCATTCCTGCATTCAAAGACGCCCATAACCTTCAAATCGTGAACACTGTGTTCTTGACTGACGGTGACGGACACGGAATGATGTATAACTCACGATACAACAACGGTAAAACAATCTTGCGTGATAATAAGACCAAGAAGACTGTGACACTGAACAGTGACCTTGGACATGATTCTGAAACCTTCGCATTCCTTGAAATCCTCAAGCAACGCACTGGATGCAACTTGATTGGTATCCGTCTTCACGATAGCAACCATATCAAGAACCTTCGTTACCGATTCTTCGGTACAACTGGTGTTTCGGATTATGAAATGCGTGATAAAGAGTTCCAAAGTGCTGTTCAGTCTTATAAGAAGCACAATTGCTTTACTCTCGAAAACACTGCTTACGACCTCTTCGTAGTAGTTAAGGGAAATCTTGAAGTCGTCACTGATGCTCTCGAAAACCTTGATGATGATGCGAGTTACGCCAAAATCAAGAACGCATTCATGAAGGGTAACAACTCCAAGAAGACTAGTCGAGTCATCTCTTCTAAGATTATTGATGTAATCGCCGCCTGACTCATACCTTGCGGTGATACACCTTGAAGACCCTACCAGTGATGGTGGGGTTTTCTTTTATAAATATTATAACTGGAGTAGTATATGGCGAAGAAAAAACAATATCCGTTAGTGGAAGTCACTTGGTATGATGCTGAAGAGCGAGGTGATGTTGGTTGGAACGATTTCAAAGAACAGTTGGCGTACGCCAAGAAACCTTTGCCGTTATTGCGGAGTGTCGGGTATGTCGTGTACAGGAATGAACATCATATTGCTTTGGTAAGTACACTTGGCGAACACCTGAGCAGTACACTTGAAAAAATACCGATGTCCTTTGTGCATATAGTGACACCCCTTTTTCACTCAAATGGCGAAAATGATACAACACATAACCCAGTAAAAAAGCATTAAATAATAATAAAAATGGTTTAATTCGTAAATAATGATGTTATAATATTAGTATGCAAACAACCGTTCAAGAATACAAATACCTTAAACATCGCTTGAAGAAATTCAAAGACATCAATGCTCCCTTAGATATTATTGAAAAGACGAAGCATCGCCTAAAAAAACTTGAATATTGTTTACCTGCTTATTCTAAAATAAGTCTTTCACTCTATATGGAAACATTGGTTGGTGTAGATACTACCATTACATTCATTAAGGATAAGACTAATGCAAATTATTATGTTTGTGAGGGTATGTTCAAGGTCAATGGCAAGTTCTCTAATAAACATCTATACATGCAATGTCTTCCTGAAGATTTATTCGATTTGCTTATGAAAGATAAAATGGCGAATAATTGGATAAAGAAACGAATGCGTGGAATAAGTCATGTCATTAATAAAGAAGAGAAGACTAAGTTCTTGAATGATTACAGGGTGAGGGAACATAGGAAGAATCTATTGAAGAATGGCGAAAATGGTACTATCTATAAGTACAATCCCGCATTGGTCAATGAATTGAATAGGTTATTTGATTTGTTGGATGGTGTACGCATTGACATATATCAATGAGTTCGTAATACATTCCTACTGATTCGTGACTCAGTATTAGCAAGAATACGAATACCCGCAGGCATATCATCCTTATTCTTTGGATATTTACTTGATTTGTTTCTTGTTGAATCGTTCCTTACTAAGAACCATACTGTGCCTGTTTGTGATGGTTCAGAGATTGAATCGGTACAAGTAATAGTTAAACGATTATCTTCACCATCATATGTAAAGTCACCTTCACGAAATGTCCTTATAACAATACAACCTTTACCTGCGAGTATATCACTACCGAATAAGACATCTTTCTTTTCTTGTGGTGTTGCTCTCATGGCGAAGTTTGGTTCAATCTTATAGACGGTATATTTCCCTCTTTTGCCTGTCTTCTCTTTGAGTGTCTTCAACTTGACTTTGCCACTCTTTATAAGTTTATCGAGTTTTCTTCTTGCTTTCTTCTTATAGTAAG
>JGI26238J51125_1000967_pt1 | contig 10305 bp, 9 predicted proteins | sample SaaInlV_100m_DNA_FD_51125 | JGI IMG/M metagenome (IMG submission 51125) | reverse complement strand
TGCTCCCCTTCTTTGCCGATACTTTCCATGGCTTCCATGCCGATTTCTAAATGAAGATCCACCCATTTTTTTGTTACCTCTTTATCAGACTCTTCTGTTTTAATTCCTTCCGGAGTCATAGGTACATCTGACACCAATAGAAGGGCGCCTCGATCGATGCCATTGGCAAAACCTACAATAAACAATGTGGCCGTTTCCATATCGATCCCCAAAACACGAATTTTCTTTAGGTAATCCTTAAAAGCATCATCATGCTCCCAAACCCTCCGGTTGGTGGTATAGATAACGCCAGTCCTATATTCCAATTTTTGGTTCACCAATAATTCGGATACATGTTTGTGAATCTTGAATGATGGCATGGCGGGCACTTCTTTGGGGAAATAATCATCACCGGTCCCTTCGCCACGGATGGCCGCACTGGGAAGAATAAAATGGCCAATATCGGTTGATTTTTTCAAACCACCGCACTTGCCCAAGAAGAGCACACCTTTTGGACTAACACTTGACAAAAGGTCCATAACGGTAGCCGCATTTGCGCTGCCGATCCCGAAATTTATAATACTCACACCATCGTTGTTAGTGGCCGAGGTCATTGGGCCACCTTTCCCTTTTACTTCTACACGATATTTTTCAGCAAATTTTTCCACATAATTTTGAAAATTAGTCAGGAGAATCCATTCGCCAAAGTCCTCAGCTATGGTTCCTGTATATCGTTTAATCCAGTCTTTTACAATTTCTGATTTTTGCATTAGATGCCCTCCCCTTTTAGTGTGAGTGACACTGGGCAATGATCCGAGCCCATAATGTCGTCATGAATATCCGCATCTTCAAGCTGATCTACAAATCCTTCATTCACCCAAAAATAGTCGATGCGCCAACCTACATTTCTTTCCCGAGCGCCAAAGCGGTATGTCCACCATGAATAGCGATCCGGTTCTGGATGAAAATGGCGAAATGAATCTACCCACCCGTGGGATTCATAAGTATCCAACCACTCTCGCTCAATGGGCATAAACCCAGAATTTTTAACATTATCTTTCGGCCGGGCTAAATCAATGGGATGGTGTGCCGTATTCCAATCTCCGGTCACAATAACATTTGTCCCATTTTCCACTTGTTCATTTATTATGGGTAAAAGTTCGTCATAAAAATCAAGCTTATATTTCAGGCGAGTTTCATCTTTTTGACCGTTGGGGAAATAAATATTATAAAGTAAAAAGTCATCATGTTCTGTAATGAGTACGCGGCCTTCCCCATCAAACCGATCGATGCCAAGCCCCTCCTGAACGTAATGGGGCTCATTCTTGCAAAAAGTCGCCACGCCACTGTAACCCGCTTTTTCAGCTGAATGCCAAAAGGTATGATAGCCATGGTCTTCTATCAGTGAGGTACCAAGTTGATCAATTCTGGCCTTGGTCTCTTGGAGGCATACAACCTCAGGCTGTGTTTCATCCAACCAATCTAAGAAGCCCTTTTTTTCTGCGGCACGGATGCCGTTCACGTTCCAACTATAAAGTTTCATTAATTCCTCAAATGTTGGACGTGAAATTGGGGAATAAAGTTGAAATAAGGAAGTATCTTAAGGAGCTATCACCCTGTAAATTTTATCGGAAGCAAAAGAACCAAATAAACCAAAGCCCCCTTCAACTCCAAACGAATGCCCAACCATGCCATCGCCGGACAGAAAATTCACAAAATCTTTTCCATCTCGTTTGACAAAATATTTGAAAAAGTTCTCATCAAGTGTTCGCAAATTTATCATTAATGAGTCTGGTTTATCTTCGCTTGTATCCCACCACAAATTACTACAATCAACTGGTGGCGTTGTCCATTTGGACGTTTTTGGTGGAAGGTATGTTGTATGGCCCACACCACACATTGATTTGAATTCTGTTTTTAACTTAGTAGATATATTTCCGTTATAATCTCCATTTAAGTCAAACTTTACGGAATAAGGTTTTTTCACATAAACTGTATCAGGAACAGAAGATCCGTCAATTTTGGGAAATTTAGGTGTAGTTACAACACCGGTTAATTTTTCCAATCCCGGTGCTTCTACCGTTAAATAATAATCGGTGTCAGCTTTCGGTTTAAATGTTCCCGTTGAATCTACATAATAATTTTCCCATCGATTTAAATCGTCATTTAAGTGAAAAGAATAATTTATTACACCATCAGATATGGTCACTTTAGCCTCTTTCACAAAATCCGCTTTTTGATAAATTGGGTAAATAACGGTAGAATCTTTAAAGTCAACTGTATCATACCCCACAATAATTCTGTCCGGTTCTTGCAAGGAAAGGGTCCTACGAACATCGACAAAACTGGTAAAAGTATCATCCAGAGATATTAATCCGAATGCAACCAGTTTATTGGCTTCTTCCGATTCAATATTTTCCCATTCTGCCTTTGGTGCCATGCAAGCCAAGGATGCAAAAATAATTGTAATTGTAAATATTTTTTTCATGATTTTTCCTTAAATATCAAAACTTAGTCCAAAGGTGGCCATGAGGGGAAACATGGGAAATCCTTTTCGTTGTACGCGACCATAGTTCGCAGACTTTTCATTTGAATTTGTTCGATAAATCCAAAATAAATGGTTCAAGTGATTGGTCAAATTCAATACCTGAATGTAACGTTCCCCTTCGCCAAACATTTTGGATTTTGTTTTTTGCGTTATTCCCAAATCCAATCGTAAATAAGATGGGTATCGTTGACTATTTTTTTCTCCCACAAGGTATTCTCCCCAAGAATAGAAATTGTCGTTCCCATAATCTTGGTAATGGGTCCATCCGGGGATAGATCCTTGGATGGGTGTAAAAGGTAGACCGGAAGAAAAGGTTAAGGAAGAACTTATCTTTGTCCGTTCGGTCCGCTGCCAATACCCGACCATATTTAAAGTATGTTCTTTATCAAAGTTGGGACGGAACCAACCATCAATTTCAGTAAACCATTTTGTTTGGGCCCAGGTGTAACCAATCCATCCGCCATATTTTCCTGAATTTTTCTTTACTAAAAATTCCAAACCATAAGCATGGGCATCCGTTTTATAAAATTCATTAAAGGGATTGTACTGGATGTTTCCATCAATTTTGAAGGATGATCCTTGTTTTAAGGTAATCATATTGTCAAATGATTTGTAATATCCTTCCAAGCGGAAAATGATATTGTCCGGCGTAATATATTCCAATCCGGCGATTGTATGGTCAGAATATGGTGCTTTTTGATCCTCCGGCGTCCCCATCCAAATATCAATAAAGCGAAGACTTTCATCCCGTGGATTTGCAATGGTCAAATATTGGTAGTATCGACCCCAGTTAAATTTGACGGCCAAATTAGGTTTAATAAAATATTTAAGTCCTAACCGTGGTTCAGTATTAATATTTCCGTGGAGGGAATAATGGGATAATCGAAGCCCAAACTGTGTGGATAAGCGATCGTTTATAGTCCATTTATCCTGGATATAAAAAGCACTTTCATAAGCGCGTGATTTCATTTCCAGCGGTTTAACATGAATGGATGTGTCAATATTGGCCGAGGTGTACTCCATCCCTAAATCGAAATTAATGGATTTGAATTGACCCCCGCTAGAAATGGTGTGGTGGTCCGATGCTATCCATGTCAATTCTGTTTCTAGGGTTCGATCCAGAATATTATCAAATGTATCAAAGAATAAACCACTATAAGATTGGGTGCTATCACCGTCCTCAATATTGGTTGACCAAGATTCGTTATCCAAATCAATATTAAAACGAAAACGACTTTGGGCAGCGAATGTTTTCAGAATCAGATTTGATCCTTTAATCCATCGCCAAGTGAGGCTATTTGTATGGTTTCCCCAGCGCCAATCGAATAAAGATTTATCCCTATTTGTACCAGATTCATCATTATTTTCTGAAAAACTGGAGGACCCATCCCCCTTTATACTCAATACATCATCACCATAAAATTGGCTGTATGTAAGGCGATGCTTCTCATTGATATCCAAGTTGACCTTCCCTTGGAAATCGTAAAAATAGTAGGGCACTTTACCGCTTCCCCCGCTGGCCTTAATGAGCGTATTTGCGACCACATCAAAATAGGTTCTGCGCCCAGCTAACATGTAGGACCCTTTCATGCCATTCCATTTGATGGGGCCTTCGATCAATCCCTTTGCTGATAAAAGAGAAATATTCACCTTCCCCTGAAATTCTTCTGTATTCCCTTCCCGATTGATTACATTCAGGATGGATCCCATGCGTCCGCCATACCGTGCAGGAAATCCACCGGCGTGGAAGTCTGCCTCTTTTATGGCATCCGTATTAAAGGTAGAAAATAATCCACCCAAGTGATAGGGGTTATAAATGGTAATGCCATCAAGCATAATCAGGTTTTGGTCTGGTGTGGACCCGCGTACATAAAGGGCACTGGAAAAATCGCTGGTGGTTTGGACGCCGGGAAGCAANTGNGGACCCGCGTACGAAAAAGGTCCGCCTCAATAAAAGCCGGCGCAGCGTTGATCTCACGCATATCCAAAGTGACACGACTCGGCTCCACCATCTTCTGGAATTTAATTCGCTCGGCAGATACATTCACTTCTTCACCTGCAATAACTGCCACATCTAGACGAAAATCCAAGCGAATATCTTCTCCCTCACCCAGTACCATTTTTTGGGTTTTCATTTGATAGCCGATAATTGAAGCAATCACCTCGTAATCTCCGGGTGGGACATTTGGAATAACGTAGTAACCGTCTTGATTGGTGGCTGCGCCTTTATAAGAATCTTTGATGAATACGTTTACATAAAAGAGTGGTTCGCCATTGGCATCTTCCCGAACGAAGCCATGTATCGATTGGCCTAAAAGAAGTGTACTTCCTAGGCATAATAGGATGGATAATATCCTGAATTGCATTTGAATAAATTTCCCCGATAATTGATGAATTATTGCTTGAATTTAAGCGCGGGAATTTAATCATTTGGCATTATTCCATTTATGATGAATATCACATATTTTTTGATATTTTCTGACGTAACCAGTTGTAATTTTCGCCGCCAAAAATCAATAGATTATTATGGAACCAGAAATAGTAAAAACACTAATAGAAGCAGGCATCCCCGGCGCCAAAGTTGAAGTTGTAGATACAACCGGTACCAAGGATCATTTTAGTGCAGTTGTAATAAGCGATTCCTTTGATGGCTTATCTTTGGTAGATCAACACCAGGCCGTATATAAAGCAGTGGGGAACCATATGACGAAGGAGATTCATGCACTTCAGTTAAAAACGTATTCGCCCCAACAGTGGGCGAAAAATAATTCATAGGAAAAGTAATGGAATTAGCAGAACAAATCAAAAATGATATTAGCGGAAACCCTGTCATCCTTTTTATGAAAGGTACAAAAGATATGCCCATGTGCGGATTTTCTAACCAAGTGGTTCAAATTTTGAATCATTACGGCATTGAATACAAAGATGTGAATATCTTAGAGGACCCCATGATTCGGGTAAAATTATCGGAGGAATCCGGGTGGCCTACAATCCCCCAGTTATTCGTTAAAGGGAAACTGATTGGTGGTGCTGATATTGCAATGGAATTACATGAGCGCGGTGAACTACTGGATATTTTAGACGTATCTGAAAATTGACAAAATTGGTTTGGTGATTAACTACCAAACCTTATAATTTCGCCTCCGTTAATTCGAAAGAATTAGACCTATTGGCCCGTTCGTCTAGTGGTTAGGACTCCAGGTTTTCATCCTGGCAACAGGAGTTCGATTCTCCTACGGGCTACATACAAAACCCTGTCGAAAGATGGGGTTTTTGTTTTAATTTATTACAATGAACATACCACTTCACCCTGCCATAGTTCACTTTCCCATCGCACTTTTATACGGGGCTCTCATTCTACATTCCATCCATTTATGGCGGCCCAATTGGATTTGTCGTGTCGTGGGTATGTGGCTTCTTGGATTAGCCGCTGCATTTTCAATTTTTGCTGCCATTACAGGAGAACGGGAAGCGACTAAGGCGGGACAAGTGGGCTACTCTACTGAAATTATTGAACTCATGAACCGCCACGAACTGATGGGAAACATCGTTACATGGGGTTCTATAATTCTTTGTTTGGGATGGGTTTATTTATTCTTTAAAAATATGGAAGACAGACGCATTGATATACTTGCTTTAGCTTTTCTTATTCTAATGGTTATCATTGTTTCTTTTACGTCTTATCTTGGTGGACAACTGGTGTGGGTCCACGGGGTGGGAACACCCTGAAATTATTTTAGCATACTTTTTATGGAACTCCCCACTTTACGATTGCTTTTATAATCGTATCCCAATAAATGGGTGATGGTTGCTGCAATCTGGTTAGTGGCAATCGTATCCGTATGGGTTACTTCACCCAAAGCCGGTGTATCAGGACCGATGACTGCTGACCAAACAAACTCCGCTTCCGGTACACTTGCTCCGTGAGACCCCCAACGCCCGTCTGTGTGATCGCCTCGGCCATGGTCAGTGGTTACGATTAAAGTCGTTTTGTTTCGGTACATATCATTGGATTGAACCCACGTCCAGGTATCTCGAATATAACCATCCAATCGATTTATCATTTTTAGATATCGATCGTATTTTTTTTGGTGCGCATACTCATCCGTTTCATCATAAGCAATGTATAGCAGACGCGGTTTTCTAAATTTTAAATATTCCATTGCATATTCATGCGTGAGTGCATCCCATCGGACACCCAATCCATAGCCTTCATAGGGCATATAAGAAACAAATTCATTCATCCATTTTTGTTTTTGCGTTAAGAGGCTGTCTTTAAGTGGAAATCCTCCGGAATTGATGGTGAAATCATTACGTTCGTTATTCAGAATCCAATCAAAAACATCCCAAGAACCAAAGGCAGCAACTTTCTTTTCAAATCCAGATTGTTCATTCATGAATTCAAGTACATTAATGTTGGGATTCAATATTTTGTCGTTACTCTTTACACTGTCATCATTAAACCCTACCAACAGCTCACTGTATCCCGGATAAGAAAATAGATACGGATTTGTTAATCGCATGACACTGCCTTTCCTTTTATTCCCATAAATTTGTCCGGATTTCCCAATGGTTTTCCACAAGAAAGGCATCAATGTTTCACGCCTTTCATTCTCATCAGATTTCCAAAATTTCGCTCGCGTGCCTGCTAAATCTTTCACCATTATTGAATCATTGATAATATTTTGATCGGCGCCTGTAAATATTTCCTGCCAGCGAACACCATCCAGTGTAATCAAAATAACATTTTCAGTTTGGTAACCTTTCGGGTTTTTACTATCGTTTTCAGTGCAGCCGATAATTACAAATAAAACAAAGATTAGTTTTTTCATTTTTCTTCCGTTTTTACATAGACTAAAAAGTATTTTGAATAGGTGGATGAAAACAAACCATAACCGCCATCAATATTGCTTTCGGGGAGAATATATTGATTTTGGGGTGGACCAAGTGGAAACCCTTTATAATATTTCCTAAATGATTCATCCGCCACTTGGACCTCAACCAAATGAACACCGGTGTAATTAAAGGATAGCCAACCAAAATCCAAATATTCTTGGCTCAAATGCCATACGATGGGATTCGCCCAATAATACTGTCCTTCACCGTTTACCATCATGTGTCCTTTAAAAATATGGGCTGAAAGGGTTGTATCTACTATAGCATTCCCTGCATCATCTTGGAGGGCGTAGCTAACAAGGCGCATCATACCCGGATTGCTTTCTGCATCCCATTTAACAACAAACATGGGAATCGAAGCAAAACTGGTGGTATAGCAACTGCCCTCTTTATACACAACAGTATCCATTTTGACTTTAGAGAAATCGCCTGTATTTATCGCTTGCCGAATGTCACTTTTTGTATTTTCATCCAAATACAAATTGATTGGAAACACTGTTACCGGTTTACCGTCGCATTGATAATCAGATGAAAGAACTGAACGAATATGAAGCGTGTCAGGTATAATAGTTTCCGATGTAAGTGTTTGCCCCTCCCATTTCACAGATAGCTCATATTTTATATTCGGTAATGTTTTTTCGCCCACATATTTTTTAATATATCGCCCTGGAGAATTTTTTATCGGCTTAAATGGATGGGTGAATACATGTCCCTTTATGGATACATCCGCATCAGAAATCCAATTCGCTTCTGCTTCATGGGGTTGACCAATATCGTAAGTCCGTGAAACAAATATTGTATCACTCAATCCTTCGTTTGCTCGGAGATTCCCAAACACCACTATTTTTTCTTTATAAGACTCGGTATCATCCACTGGTTCGCAGGAGGACACAAAAAGCCCAAGAAGGGCTAAATAGATAATTCTAAAATTCAAAAGTCACTCCAATACTGGGTATAATTGGTAATCCATTGATGGCGCCTCGTTGCGGACGACCTTCGTCATCTTCGTCAATTTCTTTATCACCATCATCATCGGTACCATTAATTGTACTACCAAAGCGGTAGGCATAACGGAATACATTCTTTTGCCAATATGTATTTACAATCTGGATAAACACATCCATGCTTTTCCCTTTAAACTTTGTATGGTAAACAGCACCTAAATCTAATCGATGATAGAGCGGATAACGGCCACCATTCCGAGCTCCGGGGATTGTGCGGAAAATCTGTGTAGAGGCATCCGGCACTTTTTCAATATAATAACCAAGGATTTGTGTGTAAGGCTGGCCGGTCTGGAATGTCCATTTCCCATTAATATCCCATTTGGGATTTAACCTAAAATTGCCAATAATATTAAAAACATGGCGCCGGTCCCAATTGGTATAATATTCCTTATTTTGAAATTTCTTCCGCGCTATGGACCAAGAATAAGAAGCCCATCCGTTTATCCTTCCCAATCGTTTTTCTAGGAAGATTTCAAACCCATAAGCGTACCCATCGCCCACATCAACAAGGTCATCTAAAGTTTCATCAGAAACGATCTCATCCACGGTGGATCGTTCATCTACAAAGGTGAGTAAATTTTTCAAATCTTTGTAATAAGTTTCCACTTGTAAGCGATATGACGATCCAAAATATTCCTCATATCCTAATACGATCTGATTAGCTGATGCAGGAGCTACAGATGAATCAACTGCAAACCAAGCGTCCAAAATTTTTGGATTAAAATCATCTTGAATTGTTTCCATAAATTGATGATAGACGCCGGCAGAAAAATTAATGTAGCGGTCCTGAGTTAGCAAAAATTTCATCCCGAAACGAGGATCAATGAAAATATCTTCCCTAGCTTTGTCATAATAATTCACCCGAATCCCAGGTTCAATCATCAGTCGCGATGTGGGCCAATATTTCATTTTAGTATATACGGCCCCTTCCTTTGGATGAGTTCGTGTATCGAAAATAGTACTATCCAAAAAAGTACTACTGTAAACAAAATCCAAGTCTTTCATTTCACCGCCGAACCGCACCTGAATATCTTGGGAAGCAAACCACGTCCAATCTGTCCGGAAACTAAAATCATCAATATAATCTTCTTCATTTACCCCTGACTCTCCACCAAGGCCAAAAAAGATGTTAAAGCGACTTTTGGCAAGGAGCCAGTTGGACACCAGTTTTGTATTGAAAAATTTGCGATAATTCATACTAACTGTCTGGTTGCCCCATTGTCCTTTAAGCAATAACTCATCCCAAAAGAGGTCATCTTTCCCCAAATAAAAAGACATTGAGAGTCTATCATTTTTACCAACATCTTGAAAAACATGGCCTTGTAAATCATAAAAATAATAGGGAAACTCCATGGATGTTCCCTTAAATATCTGGTCAAAATAGGTCCGTCTTCCGGACATGAGCCAAGCGCCATTTCCAACGGGACCTTCTAAAGTAGTTTGGGCCGAAAGGAGTGAGATTGACCCTTTTCCATTGAATTCATTTCGGTTCCCTTCACGGCTACGAACATTAAGGACGGCGGAAAGTCTGCCGCCATATTCTGCATTGAATCCACCTTTTAAGAGATCCGCTTCTTTAATGGCATCAACAATAAAATTGGAAAATAATCCGCCTACGTGAGAGGGGTTATAAACGGTGATGCCATCCAACAAAATTAAGTTTTGGTCAGAGTTACCGCCGCGAATAACAAGGCCTGTACTGAATTCAGATTCAGTAAGAACGCCGGGTAAACTTTGAAGTGTTCTGAAAAGGTCCGCTTCTCCAAGTTGAGGCACATTTTTAAGTTGGCGCATATTGAGCGTATTACGACTGATCTGAATATTTACACGCCGATCTACCTCTTTGCCGGTCACTTCAATGGCACTCATTTCGATGGG
>JGI26238J51125_1000961_pt1 | contig 10313 bp, 11 predicted proteins | sample SaaInlV_100m_DNA_FD_51125 | JGI IMG/M metagenome (IMG submission 51125) | reverse complement strand
TTGGACGTTTTCTACCGTATCCTGAGTCGGCCGGACAAAAAATTGTTTTAAAAACGGTCTCGTATCCGATGTCTTGTTTTGGCTGCAATGCGGATTGTGTTTATGAGTTGGATAAAAATGAACCTGCGCCTTGCATCTCTAATATCAGTGTTGACGTAGTTTGGCAGGAAGTGGAAAAAATAATTGAAGACGGGAAGAATTGAGATGACGAAGCCTAAGAGTTTTCTGAGAACACAGGTGATCATACAGAGATTGAAGTAGTTAACTGGAAATAAATTTTTCAGTTTTACACTTTTCCTTCAGTCTTTTTCCGCAATTCAGCAATTCGGTCCCGCAATTCCGCTGCTCGTTCAAATTCGAGAGATTCCGCTGCTTCCCGCATTTCTTCTTCAAAACCAGCAATTTTTTCTTCCATGACAATTACAGTNTCGTAAACCGCAGTTTCTTCGGCTGCATAAGAATCGCTTTCCAGCATCTCATTCATTTCNACAGGAGCAAAGGACGGTGCGATTTTACGGAAAATTGTTTTNGGCACAATACCGTGTTTTTTGTTGTACGCTTGCTGTTTTTTACGACGTTTTTCGGTCAGGTCGAGGGTGATCTGCATAGATGCCGTAATCCTGTCTGCATACATGATTACACGTCCATTAACGTTACGTGAGGCGCGTCCGGAAGTTTGAACAAGTGAACGTACCGATCGTAAAAAGCCCTCTTTGTCCGCATCGAAAATTCCGACCAGTGAAACTTCCGGCAAATCCAAACCTTCGCGGAGAAGGTTGATCCCCACCAAAACGTCAAATTCTCCCGCCCGCAAATCATGTAAAATCTGGGTTCGTTCCACCACATCCACATCTGAGTGCATGTAGCGCACTCGCACATCAAGATCGTGATAATATTCCGTGAGGTCTTCCGCCATCCGCTTTGTTAGAGTGGTGACAAGCACGCGCTCCTTACGTTTGGCCCGCAGACGAATTTCATGCAACATATCATCGACCTGTCCAAGCACCGGTCGTATTTCGATTATTGGTTCAAGCAAGCCTGTGGGTCGCACCACGAGTTCCGCCATTTGACCTTCGGACTGCTCCATTTCGTAATCTCCCGGAGTTGCAGAAACATAAATCAATCTTTGCGGAAACTCGACAAATTCCGGAAACTGCAAGGGCCGGTTATCAACTGCGGAAGGTAGCCGAAATCCGTGTTCCACGAGAGTAGATTTTCTTGAATAATCTCCCTTGTACATCGCTCTGAGCTGCGGCAGAGTCATGTGACTTTCGTCGACAAAAATCAACGAATCATCCGGAAAATAATTGAGCAATGTTGCAGGAGGAGTTCCAGCCGCACGTCGATCCATGATACGGCTGTAATTTTCAATTCCGGAACAGGAACCGGTTTGTTCAATCATTTCCAGATCATACTCGGTACGTTGCAAAAGGCGCTGAGCTTCCAGAATTTTGTTATTTGCATGTAGATCTTCGAGACGTTCGCGGAGTTCTTCCCGGATTAAACGCAAAGTTTCCGGAACATGTTCGGCAGGCGCGACATAGTGCGAGGCGGGATAAATAACAAAATGCTGATATGACATTTGCTTTTTTCCGGTCAGTGGATCGAAGCGGACCAGACTTTCAATTTCGTCGCCAAACAATTCCACACGAATTGCGGATTCTGATTCCGCCAGATAAATATCGATCACATCGCCACGTACCCGAAAAGTTCCTCTATGAAAGTCAATATCGTTTCTGCTATAAAGTAACTCTACCAACCTCGCTACAATAACCTGCCTTGAAAGGCTTTCTCCCACCTTAAAAATAAGCAGCATTTTTTCGTATTTTTCCGGCGAACCAATTCCGTAAATGCAGGAAACACTGGCCACAATCAGCACATCGCGACGCTCCAAAAGCGAACGGGTTGCCGACAAACGCAAGCGGTCAAGGTCATCATTGAGCGCTGTGTCCTTTTCAATGTAAAGGTCACGGCTCGGAACGTAAGCTTCCGGCTGATAGTAGTCATAATAACTAACAAAATACTCGACCGCGTTTTCGGGGAAAGAAGCTTTGGAATTCGTTATAAAGCTGTGCTGCAAGGGTTTTATTGTGCGCAATAACCAGGGTGGGACGCTGCAGTTTTTGAACTACATTGGCCATTGCGAATGTTTTTCCGGAACCGGTAATTCCCAGCAAAACCTGATGCTTATGTTTCTGTTCAACACCATTCACCAAAGTCTCAATTGCCTGAGGTTGATCTCCGGCAGGTTTGAAATCAGATTGAAGATTAAATTCCATAGATTTAACTCTTAATTATCAATCACTTCCTTTGGCCACTCGATCATTCCCTGCGGATAAATCACCTCCAAGGAATACAGTCCGTGCGGCTTTGCGGTAATTCCGGCTAACTCGCGTTGACCGCTTTCAAGAGCTTCAGCAACTTCATCAACGCTTTTGCGGCCCTGACCTACTTCAACCAAAGTTCCGGTAATTATACGTACCATATGCTGCAGAAACGAATTTGCTTCAAATTCAATTTGCAGGGTAGAGTAGCGGAAACGCTTTTTGCTGATCAATATTTCACGAATATTTTTAAGTGGACTTGGAGAAGAACAATTTGCGGCGCGAAATGCGGAAAAATCGTGCTCTCCGATTAAAATTTGCGCTGCTTGCTCCATCCTCTTTATGTCTAAAGGCTGATTAATCCACCAGCTTTGCTTGCGGGAAAAGGCTGGCTGATAAGGCAGGTTGCAGATAAGGTAGCGGTAACGTTTTCGGATTGCACTGTGCCTCGCGTGAAAATCCGGAGAAACAGTTTGTGCGTATTTTACTACAATATCGTTCGGTAAAACTGCATTAAGCGCAATACGCCACTTTTCCGGAGTTTTAAAGTTTTCTGTAGAAGTCTTAAAATTTGCTGTAAAATTAAGGGCATGAACTCCGGAATCGGTACGTCCCGCTCCGTTAACTTTTACTGACTCACCGGTCAAGCGTTTAATTGCTTGTTCGAGTGTGTCTTGAATGGTGGGTGAATTTGGTTGAACCTGCCAGCCTTGATAGCAGGTTCCGTCATAGGTCAGCAGGAGCAACCAGTTTTGTGCAGAAGGCACGGGAGATTTTCGGAAGCTTTAGCTGTTTGCTTGTTCTGCCAGCGCACGTACACGGGAGGGATCATTACCGGTAACGCTGTCAACTTCTTTGCCGTCTTTAAGCAGGACAATATATGGAATTCCGCGGACTCCGAAGCGTGCTGCAGTCTGCATATTTTTGTCAACATCAAGCTTGCATACCTTTAGTTTGCCATCCATATTTCCGGCAATTTCATCAATCAACGGAGCCAATGCTACGCACGGACCGCACCAAGTTGCCCAAAAATCAATGAGCGCATAGCCCGTTTTAGTTTCTTCTTCAAAGTTGGAATCCTCAAGGTGAATTACCTTGTCGCTTGCCATATTTTGCTCCTGTTAGGGTAACGTATTAAATCCGGAAACTGTTGTAAAAATCCATTCCTGTCCGCATAAAACACGAACCGAAACTCATAATTCTGACAAATATACATGAGAAAAACAAGTTTATTCCGGACGTTCTTTGATAATGATGCTTAATTTTGCTTGAATTAATCAGCTTAAAATCGTGCCTTAAATCGCTTTTGAAAGGCAAGTCCGCGGAAAAATACTGCTTAATAACGAATATCTTTTAGTTTTATGCGAGAATAAATGGCCTTCATGCTTCCTGTATGTAATAATTAACACTGCAGATTACTCTCACTTAATTAAGCACAGAAAATGAATGAGTGAATTGATTCAACAAAAAATACGTCAGTATCTGGTTCATTCTTTTCTNTATTATCAANTGGATGAGTCAATCATTTCTGACAGACATTATGATGAAATATGTACGGAAGTTTTACAGTTAATGGATACTCATACAAGCTCAAGTCATCTGCCTTACCATGAATTAGTAAAAAAAAGTCTNTCAGTAGATGCTTCCGGATTTTCTCTCAGAAAATATCCTGCNGAGATCATCAGTTCTGCGTTGCACTTGCTCTATCAAAATAATGCTGTTAAATCCATGACCTTTGACACCTTTTTAACCCGTTTTGGTTATAGTCTATCCTGAGACCCTGAATGCCTAGGAATACAATCGAAAAAACCGCTCAACAGAATGAACATCCAGTTCCCCAGGAAGAAGAAAATATTCCTCAGGAAGAAGAGTCACTTCAGTTGCTCTGTCAAAAAATAAGGGAAGCACGAATTTCCAAAAAACTTTCACTTGAAAGCGTTTCAGGCCACCTTCATATCGGTGTCAAAATTCTGGAAGCAATCGAAGAAGGTAAACCAAAAAATGGTCCTACACCAGTTTTTTTTCGCGGAATGGTGCGTACCTACTGCCAGTTTTTAGAATTAGACAAGACCGAAATTGTCGAGAAAATAGAGAGTCTCCTTAAAGTTGAAGACCCTGATCATAAGCTTAATACTAAAAGCCTTAAGCCTGTCTTCGCCAGCAATGATTCGCATCCGGTTCGCAATGCTTTTACAATAGTCATTTTACTTGGTGGATACTTATTTTATTCTCTTTATTTTGTGCAGGAGCCTTTTTTCCTTGCGGAAGACAATGCTACTAATCCGCAACAATCCGTAGTAGAAGAGGAAGCTGCAACAGAACCTGAACAAAATGTTGTTGCTAAAATTCAAGAAACTGCGGTAGTGGCCGATTCAACCNNGGNAGTAGCCGATAAACCTGAAGTGCNGGAAGAATCAACTGAGCTTGCTCCTGTAGNTGAAAAACAAGTAGAGACTGCCAAAAGTATAGAACAGCTAATAGTANAGACTCCTGTGGAACCTCTTACCCTTGAAGTAGAAGCCTCAGAAGGCACTTGGGTCAGCATTTCTGTTGACGGAAATGATATTGAAGATTATCGAATTGAAGCAGATGAAATTCAGCAGTGGGAAGCAAAAGAAAATTATCTGTTGACACTTGGAAATACACAGGTTGTCAGGGTTTTACTGAACGGCCGAGAAATTGAAACAAACCGTACCAATCAGTTACTGACAGATTGGGTTGTTGACGCAAATTTACTGCCGTAATTTCATAAAATATATTGCCCAGAAAGTTGAGCTGTTCTGTGATTTTCCTACAGTGTCAGTTGCTTCAGGGCTCTGAACGTAGCTGACCCGGATCATCTTGTCTCTCGTTTTAATTTACTTTTTAAAGCAACCTTCAAGTATATATTTGCAGCAAATCTCTGCCATTGAGAGTTAAAATTTCATGCAGCAAATCCCTCCGTTTGAACATGGTAAACGCTACCATCCGCTTAGTCAGCACTATCGAGAACAATTTGGTGAAAAAGTATACAAGGTAAGTGTTTCGGTCGCAGATTCCTGTCCAAACAGAGAAGGTCGTAACGGTATGAAGGTTTGTATTTTTTGTGATGAGTGGGGTTCCGCGGCATATCATCAGCAGCGTGATCAACCGATCAGGAAACAAATTCAAATTAACCGTGAGGCAATTCGGAAGCGTTATCGGGCAGAAAAGTTTTTAATTTACTTTCAGGCTTACACTAATACCTTTGGCCGTTTTAAGGAGTTGGAATCTCTCTATCAACTGGCTTTAGAAGAAAAGGATGTTGTAGGACTGGTGGTGGGTACCCGTCCGGATTGTTTGCCTGAAAGGGTGCTGCGGAAATTTGCTGAAATCGCGCAGAAATATTATCTTTCAGTGGAACTTGGAGTACAGACTTTTGATGACGAGCAGCTGCTTTTCCTTTCTCGTGGACACGACAGTGCATCTTCTCTTAAGGCAATCCGCAAACTGAAAACAGTATCCGGAGTGAATTTGTGTGTGCATTTGATGTTTGGTCTTCCGGGCGAAACTGACCAGCAAATCAGGGAAACCGCGGAAATCTTATCCGCACACGGAGTTGACGGAGTAAAATTACACAATCTGCATGTACTCAGGAATACTCCACTGGAAAAGCTCTATCGCGAATCCCGCTTTGTACCATTAGAGTTGGAAGAATATACACGTAAAGTAAGTATATTTCTTGAAAACCTTTCCCCGGAAATTGCCGTGCACCGCCTGGCAGCAGTCGCTTCACGCTGGGATGAGTTGATTGCACCAGCATGGACACGTGAAAAAATGCGGCCAACTCAATTTATTGACGATTACCTGGCGACAAAAAACACTTGGCAGGGCCGTAAATTTATAAGTAGCAAAGGTTGACAAACTAGTCGGTTAAGTTTTCAAATCTTGTAAATAACTCAAACTTTTTTGCTTTACAGAAATGCAGAAAATTTTTATTTAGCGCAGCNTAANAAAACTGTCAGCATTTTTTATGATAAATTGTGCTGATGTTGAAATGACAATTTGTCATTCTTAGACTATGATGATGACTGCATTTATAATTCTTTATCTTGAATTTAAAACAAAAACTAAACACTTACTCAAACAAAAAAAATGAANATTAATTCAGAAAATGATAACNCAGTTGGACTTGACGCCACTGAAATAGATTTGAAAGAAGCAATTGCTGATGACTCGGATCGAGTNTTAATCAANCGGATATTGGAATTNCTGAGTGACGAAAAGGCCGAAGAAATCGTTTTCATAGATGCAAAGAATCGTTCCAGTCTGGCGGATTATCTGTTAGTCTGCCAGGGTCGCTCACAGTTACACTGCAGAAGTATTGCTCAAAATGTGGAGTTTCATTTAAAGCATGAAGGTGAAATTTCGCTGGGACTCGAAGGTGAGCGGGAAGGCAACTGGGTGCTTTTAGATTACGGAAACATTATCCTGCATGTGTTTCATCCGGAAATACGCAAGTATTACAAATTAGAAGAGCTCTATTCAAAACGTCCAGGTGAGGAATATGCCGACAATTCTGATCCTTCAAAATATAGATATTAAGGAAGAATAATGCCAGACGAGGAGCAACCGGAATGGCTGGAGACGCTAGAGAAAACTCCTCTAACTTCACGTTTACGGCGTAAAGAATCTCTGAAACGTTTCAATACCTGGCGTATCGGCGGAGTAGCAGAGTGTTTGATTGACGTAGTCAATGTCGCTGATTTAAGTTTTTTACTGCCCTTCATCAGCAAAAACCGTATCCCCTGGTTTATCCTTGGTAAAGGTTCCAACCTGCTCATTCCAGATACATTCTGGCCCGGAATAATCCTGCATTTGAGCGGAGAGTTCAAAAGTTGGGAGCCCCTCGAAAACAACAATCCATCCTGTAACCATAATGGAGTTTCCGCCGGTGCTGCACTGGCCGATGTGACATTTGCTCAACGCTGTGTAACTCAAGGATGGTCCGGGATGGAATTTTTAATCGGTATTCCCGGAACGATCGGTGGAGCGGTTGCCATGAACGCCGGTGCACACGGAGGTGAAACTGCGGAATTTTTAGTGCAGGCGGAGTGGATGGACATGGCAGGCAATTTACACACTTCTGCACGGGAAGAGTTGGAATTTCGTTATCGCTTTTCAGAACTTAATGGTAATTCTGGAAAAATCATCACCCGTGCCGTTTTTCAACTTCAGCAAACTGATCCGGAAAGCGTTGAAAAAAAACTGCACGAATGTCAGCAATTCCGGATGGAAAAACAACCTTACAATCAACCAAGCTGCGGTTCAGTTTTTAAAAATCCTCCTGGTGATTTTGCAGCGCGTTTGATAGAAGATTCCGGATTAAAAGCTAAAATGTGCGGCGCTGCTCAAATCAGTCCGATCCATGCAAATTTTATTGTGAACCTTGGGAATGCTACATCTGCAGATATCTTAGCGTTGATCGACACCGTCCGGGAAACTGTTTTTAGCAAGCATTCTATTTATTTGGAGCCCGAGGTTCAAATCCTGCAGAGTTCAGTATATAACTAAATTTCAGCAGTTGAATTTAAAGTGCTTGCTCGCAACCTTTAACTTTCCTGACTGATAAAACTGAACTGCCTTACTCCAACTGCAAGTTTTGATTTTCCATGCAGGATCTCAAACGACAATCGAATCGAAGACCCGCCGTACGTAGACTTCGGACATCCTCAACAAGTTTCCGGAAAAACCGTAGTAATCCCATCCCAGGACTTCCAGTAAAACTTCGCAAACCGAAAGCAGAACCGGCTAACAGAAATTCCTGGGTACCAACGTATTTTGTAGAAAATGAACCGGCTTTCCTGCGCATGAAAATACGCTGGCTGATTCAAAAATTTATTGGAATCTGCGGTCTTGTTTTTATTTTATGGTTGGCCGGAGGCAGCATTTGGGTTGGACAGACATTTTTTCAACAACCACTAACAAAGGTGCTGATTAAAGGCAATCAGTTGTTGGACGATGTTGATGTGCTGAGAATGAGCGGACTGCGTCAAGGGCAGCATTTATCTGACCTAGAACCCTACCGACTCGCGGAACGTCTGCAGACACATCCTATCGTGAAAAAAGCGGACATCCGTAGAAAATTTCCTGATGAAATTCACCTTAGGCTTACTGAGTATCAGCCAGTTGCAGTGCTTAAAATTTCACAAGAAAATAATATTTTTTCACCTGCATCACTGTCAAAAACCAAGTATGTACTGATTGGTAAAAATCAACGTCTACTCAAACAATTGCCGATTGATGTACTGCGTGATTCCCCTCACAAAAATTGCCGCTTATTGATGGTCTGACTGTACAGTCGTTCACGCTGGGTTCACGTCTGGATTCACCTGTTTTGGAAAGAGGATTAAGATTTCTGGCAACATTTCAGCAAATGACTGCAGCGCAAAAATTTAAACTGCCTAAAACTCAGCTTAAGCAGGAAAGTCAATTCCGAATCGTCGACTGGACTACCCAGCCTATTCACATTGATATTTCAGATCCCCTCAATCTAAAAATCAACTGGCCGCTGAATGTCTTTAATCGTCAACCAGGCTCACCAGAACCTTTACGTACTGTTCCGCTGACGATCCAGATGGGTAGTCGCAATTTCGGAGAACGTTTACTAACCTTCCAAAATATCTATGCTGTCCTCGACAAACAGCATCCAGGATTAAAAAGTATTGACCTACGCTATAAAAATAGGGTATTGGTAGTACCATGACCTAAATTTAAAACTAAACTGTAACGTGGACATTTTGTCTGCGCAGATTTAGTGGAGCAGTGCAATGGGCTTGTTGGATGAACTGGTGCAGGAAGAAGATCTGGATCCGGAAGTAATGCGGCAAACAGGCAGCACCTACCTGAACCTCTCGGAACTGGAGAAAATACGGCATTTGATCCAGATGGATTTGCTGGATGAATCCCAGCTGTTGCGAAATTTGTCAAACCGTTATGGACTCCCTCTCCTGTCCAACACACGTGATGAAGTCCAAAATCACGAAAAAACCCTTTTAGCAAAACAACTTTATGAACGCACAGGTATTTTGGCCATGCGTTTTGGTTCAAAGTGTGCGGGGCTGTTGTCAGTGCAGTCAAATTGGTTGAGCATGAATCAGGTTGCCTTTCAGTTGGGTGAACCTGTTTTTTGGCATTTAGCTCAACAGCAGCAAATAGAGGCTCTGCTTGAAACTTCAGAGTTACCTGCCACGGAAGGAATTTTTCTGCAACAGTCAGAATCCAGCAAATATTTGAAGAGGCAATTTCCCGCAGATGTTCCGATATTCATCTTGAACCGGAAAAAAACAAACTTCGAATTCGATACCGTATTGACGGTTACCTGCACGATGCTGCTTCAATACCGCTGAGTTTCCACCCGCTGATTTTATCGCGTTTAAAGTTATTAGCAGGAATGGACATTGCTGTGCGACGGAGGCCTCAAGACGGTCACTACACCTACCGCTCAAATGGAAGCCGTAACTTTGACGTTAGAGTTTCGACACTGCCAGGACAATCAGGTGAAAAACTGGTGCTGCGGCTTTTGGATCAAACACCTGTACAGCACAAATTGGAAGCGCTTGGTTTTTTCAAAAATGATTTGGAAATGCTCTATCAGGCAAGTCAGGCTCCAAACGGCTTGATCCTCATGGTTGGACCGACAGGCAGCGGAAAAACAACCACACTCTATGCGATACTTAATGCACTAAATTCACAAGAAAAAAACATCCTGACTATCGAAAATCCCGTTGAATATCATATAGAAGGTATCACACAGGTTTCCGTCAAACCTGAACAGGGATTGGGGTTTGCAGAGACATTACGTGCAGCTCTGCGTCAGGATCCGGATGTTATTTTAATTGGTGAAATAAGAGATGAGGAGACAGCGAGCATTGCGGTAAAAGCCGCGCTTACAGGACATTTGGTCCTTTCAACACTTCACAGCAATGATGCCGTGACTGCAATTCAGCGCCTGCTGAACCTTGGAATTGC
>JGI26238J51125_1000952_pt1 | contig 10348 bp, 8 predicted proteins | sample SaaInlV_100m_DNA_FD_51125 | JGI IMG/M metagenome (IMG submission 51125) | reverse complement strand
AGTATTACCTTAACCAATTTAGACCCGGGAATAAATTCAATATATTTAAAATGCAGAGATATTGCTGGGGCAGAAAGTGATAAAATCCAATTTCCCGATTCCACAATGCCGGACAATGCTCAAGTTTGGTGGGTAAAACCATTGATTGGCGATGTTCTTATAGTAGATGATTACCCATTAGATAATTCGAATAATGCACTCAACTGGTATGGCAGCATGATGGACACCCTTGTTGGAGAAGATGGATACTCTATTTGGGAGATAGGTGATGAATTGCCTTATTCAGCGACAGACCTTTCAGCAAACCTGAATTATTTTAAACATGTGGTTTGGTTTGCCGCATACAATAATACTGCTTCTGCAAATGATACCTATAACGCTGCAGAGGCTAGCCTAATCAATTTTATCATGGGTGGTGGAAATTTATTTATTAACACTATCGATTTTGAAGATACAACATTTACATGGTTCCCACTAGATTCTCTGATAACCTTAAATCCCAATGGCCGCCTTTATACGGGGCGGGTCATCGAAAGCCCCATTGATACATCCTTGAATCTTTCCGTATCTCATTTGATCGCCGTTAGAGTAAAGGGATTCTGGCCCGATGAATCTGAATTTGAATCAGTGACGGAATTATACCAAATGGCTGACCCACAAAACACTGACGCTTGGACAGGGAACCCAACCATTTGTAGTATAGGTCAGTACCGTGTATCACCTACAGAATTATCTGGTAAGGTCGTCATGATGACTTTACCGCTCCATGATGGATATCGTCCAAAGTTGAATGGTAATGGATCTTCCATAAAACTATTTCAATACCTTTTTGAAGAGGAATTCATCGAATGAGAATCTATCTTTTCTTTATCTTTTCTTTTTCACTTTTCTCTCAGGAATTGGGAACATTATCGGGTACAATTAAAGATGCCAAAACTGGTATGGAATCTCCAGGTGTAAATGTGATGGTGAAAGGGACCTATTATGGTGCCGCCACTGATTTGAATGGAAATTTTAATATTCGCAATATTTCACCCGGAAGTTATGATATTGAAGTATCCATGATTGGGTACAAAGTGATTTTGAATACTGGTGTAAAAATAGTTGCTGGTAAAACAACAAAAATTGATTTTGAACTAGAAGAAACTGTTTTGAGTTTTGGGGAAGACGTTATTGTGATGGGCAAAAAGCCTCTCTTTGATGTGGATGAAACATCCTCTATGGCTCGGGTGAGACGTGAAGATATTGAAAATAAAGTTGTCTCTAGTGTTGAAGATATTCTAGCTGAACAAATCGGTGTTACAACCCAAGATAATGAGATTCATATTCGGGGCGGACGTATTGACGAAAGTATGTTTATGGTGGATGGATTCTCAGTCAAAGATCCATTATCCGGTTATTCAGGAAATTTGTTTGTGAATGCGGATGCTATTGAAGAATTAGAAATTATTACGGGTGGATATAGTGCTGAATATGGCCAAGCCATGTCCGGTATTATAAATATAAAATTGAAAGAGGGGCGTGACCATTATGAGGGCGCTGTGAAAATTGCCAGTGACCGATTCTTGAAAGATAATTTTAAATCAGATAGAATCGAATTTAATTTGGGTGGACCGGAACTCTTTTTCCAAACATTACCNGGATTGATAGGCAAAGATCTTCCCGGACGATTCTCATTTTTTATTAATGGATATGGAAAAATGTATGATGGNAATTTGCCTATCGCTTCAAAATTATATCCTCACCGGTATTGGTCATCNGATTTGATTTCGGAAGAAGATTCCGACTCTTTTATGGAAAAATTNGCTCCTCGGGAAAATAATGATTGGCATTTACTTTATAAAATGACTTGGGAATTAACACCNCAAAAGAAATTTTCGGCCTCATATGATGCATCCATGAATATCAATCAGGGATATTATATGCCCCGGGCATTTGCATCCACCTATTTCCCCTATCGTTATATGGAAATTTTNGATTATTATAATACCATCACTCGGGATACTCGTTTGATTAACATGAATTGGACCCATACTTTNTCTCCAAAATCATTTTATGAATTTACTTTTGGGAAATTTACTACCATGGAACACAGTTCAGTTCAAGACCTTCCATGGACAGATTATAAAGAAAGGTTAGATCTTGAGCCNATTAATTATAATCTGGATAATGTGAATCATGATGGCAATGTCCATATCACTTACGGGGACAAATTTTATGACACCGGTTTCGCGCCGGAATGGTATGACCTTTCCAGTGAAAATACACGAATGGATTTGGATTGGACTTATCATACAGAAACTCGCCATAAATTGAAAACTGGGTTTGAACACACCATTACAGAAATCCAAGTTTTAGATATTGATGAACCCTGGAGTGGCTCATCCGGTTTTGGAGCTAACTATGACAGTTACAATGCGAAAACTTATTTTGGTGCATTTTATTTTCAAGACAGAATCATTTTTGAAGGCATGACCCTAAATATTGGTTTTCGGAACGATTATTGGATTCCAGGACGATACGTAGAAAATGCGATTTCAGATACATCCAATATAATAATTACAGATGAAGCCCGAGTCAAATTTGAAGAGGAAACATTTGATTTTCCTTGGGCTGGAGATCCGTTTAAAATGAAAGCTCGCTTGAGTCCCCGATTTGGAATATCTCATCCGGTAACGGATAATGATGTCCTTTATTTTTATTATGGCCATTTTTCTCAATTACCCACCTTTCAATATGTGTACGCTAAGATTAATTCTAAATCTCAATCTACCTATCAGGTTTTTGGAAATCCAAATTTGAATCCTAAAACAACAGTTCAATATGAATTGGGTGTAAAACATCGTTTTAACGAAGATCAAGTTTTAGAATTGAAAGCATATTGGAAAGATATGTTTGATTATGAAACGTCTCAAACAATCAAACCGTCGAACCCGAAATATGCCCATTTGTCTTTCAGTATGTATTTCAATTCGGATTATGCCCGAGCTCGCGGAATCGAAGCTATATTAAAAAGTCGACTGTGGCAGAATTGGTTTGTAGATATGAATTTCAATTATAGTATTATTACAGGGAAAAGTTCATCACCCTTAGATAATCTTTTGGTGCAAGCTGGACAATTATCGGAAAAACCACTAGGTGAAAATTTTATGAGTTGGGATCGCCCATTTCATTTTTTCACCAATTTATCTTACAACCATCCAAAAAACTGGGGCGCTTCTGCTCGAATAGAATTTGAATCTGGAAGACGATATACTCGCTCAATTATTGATACAATTATTAATGTGAATGAAAAGGAGTATTATGAAGGACCTCGGGAAGATGACCGTCCTTATGCCTATGTAAGCACAGATGCTAAAAAGAATATGGATGTGAAATTATTTAAAACATTTATGGTTAGCCGATTCAAGATTAAATCTTATTTAGAAATTGAAAATGTTTTAAATCAGCAAATTCCGCGTCGTGTAAATCCTTATACTGGCAAAGGGTATGAGCCCGGTGAAATTTATGGATATAATTTAGCGAACAGTCCAAATCCAAACACAGACCCTTCCAGATATAATAAACCACGAACCATGGAAATGGGCATCCAAATCATCTTTTAATGAATCACGTATTCCACCTAATTTTTATTCAATTTATTGTCTTGTCTTTAGGATTGGGACAAAACTTGTTTCCAATTTTGGGCGGGCAACGGGCAGGAACATCCATATTCACTTTTTTAAATATTGGGGTGAGTGCTCGTGCTGTTGGAATGGGAGAATCGGTAGTCGCCCTTAATCAGGATGCTTCCAGCATTTATTATAATCCTGCAACAATTGCTCAATTAGATAAAACTGAAATTTATTTTTCACAAATCCAATGGCCGGCTGATGTGAATTACGATTATTTTAGCGCAACGCGACATATAAACGGGCAACATTATTTGGGGGTGAGTGCTGGAATTCTGCACATGGCACCCATGATGGAAACAACAGAATATCATCCTGATGGAACCGGAAATTATTTCACATTTCAGGATCGATTTTTTGGTTTAACCTATGGAGCAAAAATGACGGATCGATTCAGCTTTGGGGTAACGGTTAAACATGTGTCTGAAGATCTTGCCGATTTTGGTATGAGCGCTGTTTTAATAGATTTAGGTACATTTTATTGGACAGGTTATAAATCACTCCGGTTTTGTGCTTCCTTATCTCATTTTGGAAAACAAACTTCTCCAAGTGGTACGTTCAATAAACGGATTTTAGATCAAGGGTCTGGGGAAGAAATAGTTGAAATGACAGATTTTGAAAAATTTTCACCTCCGACCATGTTTAGAGTTGGAGCTGCAATAGATCCTATTGATAAGGTGAATCAACATTTAACCGTTTCTCTTCAATTAAATCATCCCGTGGATAATGCAGAATATATCGTGTTCGGACTAGAATATTCTTTCATGAAAATGTTATTTTTAAGGACGGGATATAAATCGAATAAAAATGAAGAAAACTTTACAATGGGTGCGGGACTTGTTGTCCCTATGGGACCTATAAAAATTCGAGTGGATTATGGGTATGCAAATTTTGAACATTTAACGGATCCAAAAAGATTTAGTATAGGATTCTCACTTTAATGAAATATCTTTTATCATCCATATTAATTTTTGGACTTTTCACAATTTCTTGCGTGGATCGGTTTGTGATTCCGGAAGATATTAATCAAAACCAAGGTGGTAGTTTTGGGGCGGGCGATACAACTTTTCTTCAATTGAATCCTGTATGGGATGCCAGTTATGGTCTCAATAAACCTATTGAAATTTCGATAGCTCAGGATGGCAGAATTTTCGTGGCGGATTCAGGATTGAATTCAATTCTCGTATTTGACCAAAATGGAAATTCGCCCTCCGGTTTTGATGGATTAAAAAATTTAACCGATGAGAATGGAATTCAATTTCACCAACCGATGTCGATATTGATCAAAAAATGAATGTGTTTTTTATTAATGGCACTCAACAAATTTTTGTCTGGAATCAATATTGGAATGAGATTGGAATTAGTCAAGTTTCCGTCAGTGGACAATTTCATCATTTAGATTCAGGAACGGATTCAATAGTCTCGGCAGGAACAGATATTTGGTTATCTTTTCTAAATCATTCTGATTGGGAATTGGTCAGCACTGTTTTTTCTTCCAATTCCGAGTTGATTGATTCTTTATTAAATCCTCACGTTTTTTATGATGGTAGGGATGAAAAAAATATTCAAAAGGACATTTATTTTAGATCAACTGATTCTAGCAAATTTACAGGGTTGACGGCGCCAGCAAATGATGAAAACTTAATTTTTGTAATGGACACTATAGGAACAAATCTTGAAAGTAAAGATCGAATTATGCAAATTGATTTCCAGCGATCCCTGCTTTTAGAATTGGCAAATGGCGATACGGTCTATGCCTTCACTGGGGAATTTGGCTCGACTGTTTTGGGTCCGGGCTCCGGAATTGAATATGTAAATGACGCCTTAGCACTTGATGTGGACTATCAGGGGAATTTATATTTCACACAAATAGGAGAAGAATTCCCAATCCATATGATTATTCCTGACCATTCCGGCGATTACGTATCTTACTCNTCTGGCTTTAATGCGGCTATGGATGACATAATGAATCCGAATCTTTTTTCATATCCATCGGATATTGCCGTAGACGTGAATCGGAATATCTACGTAGTGGATACAGATTCATCTCATATAAATGTATTTGATGCGAATGGGAAATTTTTTAAAAATGTCGGCTATCCATCCAAGGATGATTCCGTTTCAATTTTAAATAAACCTGTGGCTGTAGCAGTCGATAATCGTGGTGTTATTTATGTGTGTGATAGAAGTGAAGGTGCNATTTTTAGGTTTAAACTTTCAAACTCTTTAGACGAAGATATTATACCGAACGAATAATGGCCATCAGATTTAGACCTATCATAACTCTCATTTTGATTTCCTTTTTATCAGGGCAAACCGAGATGGTGTCTTACGTTCGCTATTTTGAAAATGACCATAATTTCCTAGCAGATTTATCTATGATGGCCACGGATCGACGTGGTGTGCCGTATCTTGCAGTAAGTTATAATGACAGAAAGTTACCTGTCAAAATTGAGCGATTTTCTGCGAAAGGGAATCTAGAAAAAAGGGAAATGCTCAAGTATAATGAATCTGGTTATCTCATNGAAAGAGGCGAATACACTGATAAGTGGAAATATTTAAGCTTAATTGTTCTTGGTGATTCTGAGCCGTGGGGTAAAGAATTTCGAGAATGGCGGTATGCACAAAATGAACCGTTAACATTTACGGATCAACGATCCATATTTACAATTTTGGATGGATCTCATGTTTCTAAAATTGTTTTTGAAACGGTAGATGCTCAAAAATATGGACAAGTTGAATTAGATTATGATTACCTTGGGAATTTAAAAGAAGAACGATGGCGTGATCTTCCATCCGCACGTGTTATTCGACGATTCAAATATAAATTCGAAATTATGGCGGATGTATTGCAGATTTGGGAATTTGGCAATGAGGGTGAATTACTTTCTCATGTTGCCATCGATCAAGCACCGGCGGACCAACTTTATAAAACGCCGCCGCCTCGTTCTCATAATACATTAGATGAAGTGGACATTATCGCTCGAGAAATAAAAAATAGTCGAATNATTGTTCGCCATGCTGGAATAATTCCTAAAACTGTTTTGGATCAACTTATTTTATCTAACGGAGAAAGTATGAATGTAGATTTTGTAGAGTTAACTCATAATGGAATCCTATTTAGAATGGATAGTGAAAATGATATTCTTACAATTCCTATTCATCGTGTCCGTTCTTTGACCTCCCGAATGGGTGATGTAATTTACCCTAAACCAATTCACCTTAAGACGCCATGACAATACAAAAAATTATTTACTTATTATTTTTCACAGGATTATTATCCGCTCAGGATTATCCACCACCCACAGATTTAATTACAATTCCAACTGCTGGGNCTTTATCCCGTGGAAGTTTTTCCATGGATATGAGAATTCAAGATGANGGTGGATTAATTTTGGGGCTCAGTGCCGGCATTACGGATCGATTTCAATTTGGCTTATCCTATGGTTCATCAAACTTAATTGGCGACGATAGTTTGAGATGGTACCCTCGGCCTGAAGCAAAAGTAAAGTACCTTGTTATTGATGAAAACATGTCCATGCCCGGCATTGCCGTTGGAATAAATACGCAAGGATTTGGACGGTTTCATGAGGCTGATTCTTTACAACGGTATGATACAAAAGCATTTGGTGCTTATGTTGCTGCATCTAAAAATTGGGNATCACCTTTTGGAAATATGGGGCTCCATTCCGGAATAAATTATAATTTTACTGAAGTGGATGATGGCGATTCTGATCCAAATTTATTTATCGGATTCGATATAGAATTAAATCCTGAATTCTCGATTCTCATGGAATACAATAGTGCGTTGAATGAAAATGATATGACAGCCAAAAATATGTCCATTAATAAAGGTGGTTATTTAAATGCTGCAATTCGATGGTCATTTGTGGAATCACTTTATTTGGAATTTGATTTTAATAATCTTTTATTTGATGATGAAAAAGTGGATTATTTTAAAAGAGAAATTAAAATCACTTATATCGAATATTTTTAATCGACTCAATCCATGAACATAAAACCTTTCATCCTTCTTTTTGTTTTTACATTTCTTATGGGAAATGATCCATCTTATCAAAATGGTGTAAGCGCTTATAATTCACGAGCATTAAATGCAAGTGGTATGCNAGCAAATCCGGACCAAATCAATCTTGCGATTAATGCATTTAAGAAGGCTCAGCAAAACCCAAACTATGAATTAGATGCGGGAGTGTATTTACTTCAATGTTATTATTACAAAGGGAAATTTGTTGCACAGGAAGATGACTCAAAAAAAGTGATTTTTAGTTTAGGAAAAGATTTGGGAGAATTATTAATTGAAAAATATCCAAAATCTGCTCCGGTTCGATATTGGTATTTGGTCAATTTGGGGAGTTGGTCAGAAATCTATGGACTTTTTGCTGCAGCAAAAGAAGGTGTTGCCGATTTAATGCGAAAACATTCTGAAATTATTATTGATTTAGATCCGAATTATTCTAACGGTGGTGGCTATTTTATGTTGGGCGCTGTCCATTTTAAATCACCATATATCCCNTTTATTCTATCATGGCCTAGTAATGATGAAGCGTTAAACTTTTTAACAAAAGCCCATGAAACCGGAAAGGCGACACCAACTCAAACTGTGTATCTAGCCCGTTCGTTTTATAAAGATAAACAAAAAGAAAAGGCAATACAACTTTTGACTGTATTGATTTCTCAACCTTTATCAGATGATGAACCCGTTGAAGATTTTGAGAAACATCACGAAGCCAAAGGATATTTGGCTGACTGGAATTAATTATTTATTCCATGAAAGACTCGCTTTATCTAAAAGAATTACCGTTAACTCTCTCCTATAAAAGGGGAAAATACAAAATGCGTAAATTAATTATGAAGCTTTTTCCAGTACTTTTGTTTGGATTATTTTCATCATTAGGATTGAGCCAAGGAGAAGCCACCTCTAAAATATATTGGAATAGTTTATCCACTGCGGTTAATGTAGGCGTTCCTCTTGCTGATGATGCATCTTTAAAAGGTGGACGAATTCAAATCCGAATTAGTTTTGATGGCGGAAAAAACTTCTCAAATCTTGGTATTCCAACCCTGATTGAAAAAAAAGATATTGATAATCTAAAAGATGTGTCAATTCCAGGTGAACTTTTTGAATCAATGAAAGGGTATAAAGAAGGAAGCGATGTACACTTTATTGCTGAAATATGGGATAAGGCCGGCAATAGTATTGTAAGTGATGTGAGTGATAGCATTTTAACGATTGATGAAACGATACCAAGAATTGAAATGCTGGAAATAATTTCATCTAATGCTTTGGGTCAATCATTTGCTATGCCTGGTGATTCAATTACATTCCAACTAAAAACGAGTGAACCAATTGATCCTCCTATTTTTGAAATTAATGGAGATGAGTTTGAATCAATCGGAAATGAAAAAACGTGGATGACTGTTTACCCAGCCGATGAAGCCGATGATGGCGAAATAAAATTTAAAGTAATCTATTCCGATTACGCTCAAAACCCAGGTGAACTAGCCACAGCTTCTAGCAATGGAAATTCCATCACCATGGATGGCACCATTCCAGAATTAGACAATGTGGTTTTGTTTTCTTCTAATCAATATGATTCCACCCTCGCCGTAAAAGGAGATACAGTTTTTCTTCAATTTGAAGCATCAGAAACGGTTCGGGACATTGAAGTAAAATTAGACTTAGTGGAAAGCTCTCAAATTCGGGAAGACAGTCTAACATTTACTTTTTATCATGTTTTCACGGAATCAGATTCTGAAGGGGTTATTCCCATAACAATAGATTTTACAGATTTTGCAGGGAATATTGGTGAACAAGTAACAGAAACAACAGACGATAGTGAAATAACATTTGATCGAACACCCCCAGCCACATTTATAGTAGGAACCGTGGGTTCACTCATGGGCGAAATTGAAATGGATGTTGAAACAGCTTTAGATTCTAGTTCAGTGACTTCTAATTCCATGATCGGTATTTCTGAAATTCCAAAATTATATCTTTTCATAACAGCAGGTTTACTTGGATTTTTTTGCTTACTGATTTGGATTTCCTGGTATATGATTTTTTCGAAAGCTGGAGAAGCAGGATGGAAAGCATTAGTGCCATTTTTTAACCTATTTGTTTTTACGAAAATAATACAAAAGCCTATTTGGTGGATTGGGATTTATTTAATACTACCGGTGGGTTGGATTATGGCAGCATTACAAATTTCAAAAGTGTTTGATAAAAAAATTATTTTTGCAATTGGACTCATTATTTTCCCTTTTGTTTTTTACCCAATCTTGGCTTTTGGAAAATCAGCCCTTGGCAAAAAGCAAGTTGAGCCAGTTCCAGAACCAAAAACAAAAAAAGCAAAGAAAAAGAAAAAATAAAACAGAATATTTTATAAACATGAAATATGTTTTATAGAACCATCCCTAAGTTTTTAATTAGATTCAATCACCATATCTTATAAACGTTATACAATTTAATCCATTTAGTTACTCTTGGTAGATTAGTGTTTATACAATGTTTATAAACCTAAAACACACGAATTCCCTTAATCCAATATTCAATAAATAATTTGTTTAGATTTTAAGATTAATCCTTGTTTAACAATGTCACCCGTTAGAATTTCCCCCTAATCAAATATTTAGGAAATTTAACATTTGAAACATTT
>JGI26238J51125_1000935_pt1 | contig 10469 bp, 9 predicted proteins | sample SaaInlV_100m_DNA_FD_51125 | JGI IMG/M metagenome (IMG submission 51125) | reverse complement strand
ATATTGCTTTATTTTTCATATGATTTACTCCTAATAACTAATTAAAACTTTCTCTTCATCCAGCGTCTGCTGGGCCTGGACATTGGTGTTGGTTTGGGCGGGTAAAAAATGACTGCCGAAGGTCAACCCAATAAACAGTATGAATGATATATCTCTAATCATTCCCAAATCTACACATCATCCCACAAACAAAAAATTTGTGCGCCATTTTTTTTCATATACAACTCCTAATAATCATTTATAAACAGCCATTATCATTACAACCATTTGGACAATAGTCACTTGTTGCTCTTTGTATTCTTCAAAAGACTGTTGGGCAAAAACTAATCCAATACTCAATAGGAAGATGCTTGGTTTATTTTTCATTTTAAGAGACTCGTATATTTATCTTTTCGTGTCCATACTCTTTCCAAATAATCCCGGGCTTCCTTGTACTTTAGATCTTTCATTAATTTTTTATACAACTGATCTGGAGACATGGAGTTGGCCTTTTGGGCGGCTGGTTTCAATTTGGGCTTATTCACCAATGCTTTGGCTACGTTCCCAATACCGGTATTATAGGCGGGCACTGTACAGATATAAGCGCGTTCATCGTCCTTGATTGATTTAAAATATTGATGCCTGATCTTAGCTAGGTACGCACAACCCAGCTCAATATTATTCCCAGGTTTGTAAAGGTAATCTCTATCAAGGAATTTATCTTTCTTGTAGACATAGAGATAGGCATCCCTGGCTCCGCTTTTTGGCACAAGCTGCATGAGCCCATAGGCAGGAATATGCGATTTGGCTTTAGGGTTAAAAGCGGATTCTGTTTCCATCACCGCAAACGCAATGATGGGATCGATATTAAATCGTTTACTTTGCTTCAGGACTTCTTGTTTATAGCGATCTGCCCTTGTGTTAATATGGTCAGATTTCATGGGGATTTTCACCGTATAAACCGTTCTTTTTTTCCCATCCTTAGCCTTGTATGTCTTTGTTGCCACTGGCGCATTTGCAACCAGCTCGGATGCGTATGCCTTGGCTGTTGCGGGTGTAACTGTTTTCCCTTTTTTATCCACGACCTGCTTATTAAGCATTGGTTTTCCATCATCGCCCTTGGCCTTCAGGATATCCGCCAATTTCCGTTGCAGTTTTTGATCCGAGATTTTCTTTTTCAACTCGGGAGATCTTTGTTGCGGCTTTTCTTTCTGGGATACTGGCGTTTTTGTTTTTTCAACAATGGATTTAAGTGATTTTGGTTCAGTATCCTTTTTTTTCTCCTGCGTCATTTGTCGTATCGGTGCCTGTTTTGTTTCCTGTTTTGGAACAGTTTTTTCAACAATGGATTTAGGTGATTTTGGTTCGGTGACCTTTTTTTTCTCCTGCGTCACTTGTCGTATCGGTGCCTGTTTTGTTTCCTGTTTTGGAACATTATTTTCAACTTTATTCACCGGTTGGGAAACAGGATCTGGAATATCTTCTTCAACGATCACTTCTATTGTGATTTCACCCTTTTCAAAATCAACAGATGCCCTGGAATCAAGATCATCATCGTATTCCACGTATTCCTTTTTGGATGGTGCTTTGAATTCCTGCCATTTCTCTTCAACATCTTTTTTGAATTCTTCAAATTCCCTGGTCTGCTGCTGTTCATAGGCATCATACTGAGAAGTAACTTCAGCAACATAGTTCTGGAATTCACTTAATTCATCTTCAAAGGCCTGCTGCTGGGCCTGCTGCTGCTTTTTACGGAATTCATCAAAAGTGTCCTGGGAATAGACTGGAAACAACATGCCAAAAACTAGAAATATCCGTATGGGACAATTGATATTCATCATTTTTTCATCCTTTATTCGTTTAATAAAATCTAAAATATTCCATCAAAGAAATCCGTAATAAGTCCAAAACTAGAATACCCTAAAAAAATAACCAAAAAATATACACCTAATGTTACAATATGATTATTTGAGTAAAATTTCAGTGCGGAACCACTGGCTTTGTTGGGCACAAAAGGAATTCCCTTCAGGTTCACTACGGAATTTAATTCATCCAGAATTAGATGCGACAGGTAGCCAATCCCTACGGCCAGACTGGTAGCCATTTTCATTGGGGCATCTAAGTCAAAATTATTCAAGATCGTAAGTGTGACTAGCATTGCTAAGACTGCAGCGGGTATCGAATGAAAAATGCCCCTGTGATGGGTCAGTTTCTTGAAAATACCGCCCAGGATAAAGTAAACGAACAGGAACGCACCAATTGTGTAAACTGCAAACAGCTTTAGCTCTGCCTGACCGGTTTCCAAAAGGTATAAACCTGCCATTGCGGCCCCAGCTACGCCTGTACATAGTAACAATATTCTCAGGGGTTTCCCCGTATCACTGTCAAGATCCGGTAAAAATGCTCCAATAAATCCAGCAAAAAAAACAATCGGGGCTATCCATAATGTGATCAAGGATAAAGCTATCGCAACAGCTGTCCAGGCAGCTCCGGTCAGCATCCCAAAGGCCATGTGTGCTTTAAAACCTGCCATAATCCATATTCATTTATATTTTTTTAATCCCCATCAGTATCCCGCTGCCGATTCCATTGAACCCAATCTGATTGGCTGTCGGCTTCCGTATCAATTTTGGTCCGAGTAAAATGTCCGGATTTGAAATCTGCGAAACCTTTTAACTGATCAGCCTTAAAATTATCGAAACCTTCTGACTGCTGTTTTGTAAACTGCTCAAAATCCGACTCCTGTTTTTTCCGGTATTCCTGCAGTGCCTTTTGCTGCTCTTTTTTATATTTTTCAAAATCCTTAACAAAAGTGAACGATTCGCCCTTATTAACGCTAAAGGATGTGTCTTCAAGTGTGATTCCATCATCCTTGAACGGTATCACTTCTACGCTCCCATCATATACGTTATAAGTGGAATGATTATCCGTACAATCCAGTCTGTATATCGTCCCCCGGATCGCAGCAACTGCTGTCGGAGTTCGAACCCTGACCTTCTGCCCTTTTCCGGGTTTTGCATTCAACCAGACCTGGCCGGATTCGATGGATATACTGTTGCCTCCATCTGTGGGATCTGCTAGATGAATTACCGCATTTTCACCTATTCTTACAATTTGAGTTTTACCAATCTTGACTTCACAACGAGATTTTGCTAGTGTTTTGATTTTCTCGTCTTTGAATACCTGTTGATTAACCCTGGCTTTTTGCCAGGTGTCCTTTGCAGTCTGCATCACCATTACCTTTCCAAGGGGAAGGGTAACCTTCCCAAACGATGTCTTTTCTGAACGTAGTTTGGTGACGAAAAAGAAGTTACATATTATTAACGTGTATATAGAAAACTGGGCCATGCGGTAATAAAATTTATTTTCCTGGTTATGTTTCAGAATCCGCATGGCGTTTGAACCAAGTTATTTCAATTCTTTTCCAATGTTTTTTCGATTTCTTTTATCTTCTTATTAATATTTTTTTCCGCCTTTTTAAGGGATTTTGAAATATCTTTTTCAGCTTTTTCCGCCGATTTTTTTAACTCATCTACATCTACTTCATCCATAATTTCTTCAATAAAATCAGGCGGTTTTTCACCCGTGTAGTTTAGATAAGCAATATAAAGGACCAATGCTAAGATAGAGACAATAATTAGCTTGAATACTTTCTTGATCATGCTGAAGATGATAAATATTAAAAGTGCCAGACCAATAACCAGCGATACGGGATCATTAGTAATTTGTTCCATTATTTGTTCCATTTATATTGAATAATTAAAGAAGATAGAAGACTTACTCTTCTTGATCATTAATTCTTTCGTTATCAGGTTGACTAATGTGTCTGCTTTAGCTTTTTTCTTTACGATTTTAGCCAGACTCCCTGACTGTTGCGGGATTGCATATAAATTTGATATCGATGATATGAATAAACTGAAGACAAATAAGATTAGAAAACGCTTTATCATCATTACACGGCTTCTTTTTTAATTAATACTTCTCATATATTCTAAGATATTGTGTGCCGTTAACATCTACAGACATGATCAAGTTGGTACCGTCCACTGTAAAGGGTAGTGGATAGCTGTTATTTACAAGAAAACTCTCATTATTCACGCTCCAGCTGCCTGTAATACCTACATCGCTAAAGGTGCGGTCACCTGAAATTGTAAAAATACTGCCAGCCCCGCTATAATCCTCATCGTCCGTATTTGGATTAATAGTCCCCAGATAATTCCAATCACCAACCAGTGAATTTTCTTCATTCGTTAGTGGTGCGGAATTTGACTCTGTCTTTTTACCCTGTTCTTCAGCCAAGCGTGCAGCAAAGGCAATGGCGTTTGTTTTGGCTACTTCAGCATCTGCTTCTGCCACAATAATTGATTTTTGGGCTTTCAATTGGTCCAGCTTCACATGCTCGGTTTCCTTCTTCACCTTTTCAATAGCGATCTTAGATTCTTCTGCCATGGCAGTTGCTTCGGCTGCTCGGGCATTCAGTTCAGCTTCATCAACACCATACTTTGCTACCATAACATCTGAATCGGTAGCCAGTTTTGTGGCATCTACCAATGCTTGAGCAGAAACCTTCTCAGCATCAGCTGCAATGTGGGCGGAACTGACTTTTGCATCCGCAGAGATTTGAGCAGAAGACACTTTAGCGGCTGCCAAAGTTGTGGCTTTTTGAAGTTCGGATTGCTGTCGGGCCCTTTCAGTTTCAGCTGCTAATTGAGCTAAAGCCATCTCTTGTTCGCGTTTTCTTCTTTTTTCAGCCTCGATACGCGCAAGCCTCTCTGATTCAATCCTATTGATCTCAGCCTTTATATCTCCAATGAGCTTTATAGCTTCTTCTACCTGGCCTTCATCATGAGTTACCTTGGTAAGTGGAACGATGGCTTTCTTAAGTTTTCCCTGATCATAAAGAGCCTTTCCTTCGCGGAGTTTCTTAGCTGACTTTTTCTTGAAAATTCTTTTTAATTCTTCATCGGCTTCAGACAGCATACCTGCTAGGTTTTTCTTGGAAATTTTTAATTTTTGAAATGCTTTTTTATTGGCATCCTTAATATTCTTTTTAGATAATCCCTTACCCTTTGCATCAAAGCTTGCGACTTTTTCACCATTCATTTTCACAACCATGAACATGTCCAACTCAGCAGTAACCAGGTACTGCCTTCCGCTCTTTCCGTCAATTTCCTTTTCATCAATAATGGTCACATTGCCATTTAGGGCAAGCTCAGCGTCCGGACCCACTGAATACCCCATTTTCTCAATGCTCTTTATCAGTTTGTCTTCCACCTTGTTGAGCCTGGTACCTCCTTCATCCACAACCGTCAAAGTGAATGCAATAGGAGGTGAATCAGTGATCTTATAGGTAGCAGATGCTTCCGCATTTTTCAAGTATCCCTTGTAGAACGCTGGCAGGCCCGTAAGATTGGGCCTGGCAAATACTTTACCACCTTTCTTACCGGTTGGATTTGCAGTCACATAACTTTCAATATTCCCATCTTCATCGGTAGTGATCCTTTCAACAACTTCCCCATCTTCATATTTTATTATAATAGGTATGCCCGGGATTGGGATCTTGTTTTTCTTTTGTTTTAGATAAACATTAAAAACCAGTGGATTGGGCAACGGGCCGCCCATCAAAGCAGACTGTTTGTTTCCAGATTCAACTTCGATTTTTACACCGGATAAAATATCACGCATCTCTGTTAATACATTCCCTATAGTGATATTCTGTGAGATTCGGAATGGTATCGGCGAAAGCGCATCGTAAAAAGCTTTCTTGGTATAAAAGCCTGGGATAAACTCCTGCACATCCATGTAATTCTCAAGCGCAGGAAAGATTCGTCCTTCTTTTGTAAATCCGCGAGCATCAACCACATAGCTTGAGATCTTGGTCCACAACTGATCCAGTTCTACTTTTAGGCTGTTCATATACCGTGTTTTATTCAGAACCGCAAAAACGTAATACTTGCCATTGGATTTTAGTTTTTTAACAACTTCTATGCCCTTGACGGATTGATTAATCGTAGACTCTGTGCTTTGTTTGAAAGTATCACGAAAGTAGGATGAATTTTCAGTTTCAATGGCTTCAGTATGCATTTCTATGGTAGATGCAACCGTAACCTCAAGCTGGGCAGCTATGGCCGCCTGGGCGGCACTCTGTGCGGTGGAAAAGGTTGTTCCCTCTCCAACGCCCACAAAGTTATATCTTATCGAATACTGTGGCAGTTCCCCTGTTGCAAACCACGTGGGCTCACCAGCGCCAAGAATGAATGATGTGAGCAATAACCACCATAAAAGATGATTCGGAATTAGAGAATAGCCGATCTTGTCATTACTCATAATCAACTTTTAAAAGAATCATCTTACGGTTAACATTTACCTTTCTGAGGATACCTTCTGTTTCTTCCCTCTTGAAGTATTTCTTTACATAACGATATACCTTGGAAGATTTATCATATTTTTTTGGATCACACCAAATTAAGTAATCAACCGTTTGATTAGTGACTATGTTTTCTTTTGAAGACTTCGACATTTCTTCTATGGCATCCATCAGAGCGAACTGAATCTCTTCTATNTGGTCTTCGTCAAANTCTGTTGANATATTAAAAATAAGTTTATATTGAATCCCACGATCCACATCTTTTTTCCAGTAGTTGGTTATTCGCGATAATACTTTATCAATCGCATCATTCATGGCTTCTTCAACTGATACCATGAGTTCACCTTTCCTTCCCTGGCTATACCCGGTTTCTGTGCCTAGGAGTCTGGCAGTGGTAGTCTCATACGCTCTTACAACCATTGCATACTTTTTAGTACCATACCCTGCATCTTCCTGTACACCTGAGAATTCGATATACACATCACTACCAATAGACAATGCTAGTTGGTAAGCGTAGTCTTCTTCTCTGTCACCAAGATCCATTTGTGCAGTATTCAAAGATTCCATGGACTCTTGTTGTTCTGGAACAATAACGTCGTATTGTCGTGCAGTGAGGTAGCTTTCTACTACAGCAGCGGCATGCTTATAGGTTGGATTAGTCCGTAATGCATCGATAGGACTTTGACCCTTTTGAACACTGGGCAATACCATAATAAAGGGATTACCAATCGTTTCCGCAAGATCGGAACGTGCCGCTAGTATACCGCGTGCTTCCAGATCCTTGGTCAGTAATTCTTTATTCACTTTAAAACGTTTAACAAGTTTTAGACCTTTACCACCATCTGTTTTTAATTTTTTGATAACCTTAGTGTCTTCATAGGTTACATAATTAGAAACATTATCCTTGTTAAAGAAAAATCCTTCGTGTGCACCAAACTTCTGCTGTTCATCTACAGTGCTCAGCAAAGGGTCGGTTCCACCATACAGGACAAAATATACAGCAGATTTTTTTGCATCCATTGCTGCACCGGACATACCATTTTTTACAACGTCTTTTTTCTTGTGCTTATCCTTCTTTCCCTGCCCATTATAAATGCCAGTTGCTTCAATCATAACTTCCGATGAAGAAACCGACTCCACCAATGTTGCCTGTTTAGAGACCGGTAATTGTGCATTCGAAATAGAAAATAATATGATAAGAACTGGAATTAACTTTTTCACTTAAAACCTCATGTACTGTTTAATTGATTTAGTTAAAATTATTCATCTAGGGCATCATCTAATCTTCCAAAAGCTTGTGTTTTTTTAAAAGTTGCATACATAGCTTCTTCTTGATTTTCCTTTACCTTCGACACGATAGCTTGGCTCGCTGCATTGTCAAATGGTGCTTTTCTCAAGCCCATCAATACATAGACCCTGTAACCACCGCTACTCGTCTGATATGGATATTTCTTGACCACAGTGGCGCCAGAGAGCGTTTCATTACTTACTGACTTAGACGCTTCTGAATAGAATTCTGTAATTTGCACATTTTCTCCCATACCAGCTTCTTCAACCATTGACTCTATCAAAGATTGAACTTTTGCATTGATCGACTGTCCAAGGTTTGCCCTTGCTTGTTGTGTTGCTTTTTGCATGGCAATATTCATCTTACGGGACGTTGCTTCTCCAGTAGCATATACTGCATACTCATCATCCGGCTCCGGGGTCATCATAAACCAATTAGGTACATCCATTGGAGTTTGTGGAGCCGCTGCCTGAGCCTGGGATGGCATATCCACTGGAGCACGGGGTGGCGTACTACCACCGCAACCATTAATAAATACTGTGAGAATTGTTATTGTGTAAAGTAGTCTATTCATTTTTTACCTTTTTTTTTATGATTATGAAAAACAACTGAGTAAGTTAGTAATCTTAGAAAGTTTTATTCATCTCTTATTTACTTTCCGATCATTAATTTGGTTAAAATTAAATAAATAATTTTCTAATGTTTCTTAAACGGATCTAAGAATCCAAATACATCTATCGGCAATTCACTTAAAGCATAGGATGCACCGATGTTTACGGATAGTCCGCCCATTTTTAACGTTTCATAATCAACTTCAGGCATATACAAAGCAGTAAATGCCGGATTTAGCTCATATTCAACTTCATTTAATGTGAGCATTTGTTTGACTGGTGCTAATCCAATTTTATAACCACCTGAGACGACAAGACTAAGATCTTGGTTTATCAGATATCCAAATTCACCAAAAAGTTTTACACCTGGTGCCATAACTGCAAAAGTATAATCATAGCTATAAGTAATGGGATTATAATATCCATATTCAAATTCTGCCGTACCAGCCATAGATAGCATATCTACACCGCCACCAAGACCTACACTAGTATAGGTTCTCCCTGCAGAAAACTTCTTAGTGACACCAAAATAAGGTGATAATATAAATGAAGCGCCACTGGTTGAATCTAAATTAATTGCAGCTAGGGGAAGTCCAAATCCAATATCCAAATCTAGAAAGGTTTGTGTAACGTTGATGATTGGTGCGAGATTGTAAGAAAAAACCAAATTGCCGCCAATCATAGATGTTGCATCTTCAGTCAGCACTCTAACATTTGGGGCCCCGGCAAACATACTCAAGGGAACTGTCGTATGTTTCGCTTCTATATTTGCTCCAAATCCCATTCCCAAATTTAGTCTTGCATCCATCCCTAAGACAGGATGTTCCATCACAACGGTTCCTTCAGATACCTTGCTGCCATATAATTGTTTGGCATAGGTATATTCATTAGGGTCTTCCACGTTATCGCCGGTCTTGGAAACACGCACGAATCCTTTTCTTACGGCAACTTCATTACCTTCGGAATCTTCTTCATATTCAACAATATGAAACCCGTCATCCAGATGGACGCCTTCTCTGTGGCCTAATGGGAAACCATATTTACTTCCACTTGCTTCGGCGATTTGGGCTGTTAATTTAAAGTCATCAATTTTTTTCGTTTTGACTCCCAGATTTTTACAGAATGCCAGCATGGCGCTATTCTGGGCATATTGCACTGGAGTCGTCTTCCATTTCTCATTCCCAAATCTGAAATCTTTAGGCCATGCAGATGCTTCAGTTAATATTTTCTTCTCTGTTGGATCAGCGCTGCCTATCCCTTTTGTGGTTGCTGATAAGACCTGCTCCACACTGGTGTTACCTTCATCGTCCATTTCCATTTGCCACCAAATGATGCCACCCTCCAGCGTAACGCTGAGTTCATCTGGTTCTTCGCTCTCCTTAGTAGCGGAAGAAATGAAAGGTAGATAAATGTAGGCCGAGTTCATTAACATTTTTAATTCATCAACAGTCAGTCCCAGCGATTTTGCTTTTGTGGCGGCAAAAGATTGGAACGCTGATTCATCCTTTAAAGCTTCGCCTCGCTGTTGCATCACATCAGGGTCATTGAGAATTTCAACGATTTTGCTCGTCACCGTATTCTCTAATACTTCAGAAAGTGCTTCCGGAGTTACTTCGTCCATTGAATTTGCTTCTCTTCGAAAATCTTGCAAAAGATTTGATGGGAGAACATTATAATCGAATCGGTCAACTTCGACATAAAAATCTATGAACTTGTCAAAGGTTTTTGAATCGAATTGTAAACCACCAACAGAGCCTGGTTTAAACCATACCGATTCCAATGAGCTGACAGATTTTCTTACATACTTTCCTTGTTGTGACATTACCATAGATGATATAGTAAGGATACAGCACATTGCTTTTACAACGTTTTTAAACATTTTATACTCCTTATCATTAAAAAATTCAAGCCTTAATTTAACATTGTAATTTGCAATTCATAGTAAATTATAAACAAGTCATATTTAATCATCTATTACCAAAAATGGGATACAAAAAGGTGAGATACACTTTTTAGTGCAACACCCCTATGGGCGTATGGGTTTTAGGCTGTCATTGCTGTACCCGCCTCCCGCACAAAGTAAATCAAAACAAAATTCAAGTTTTGTGTTTGTGGGATGGTGTGTAGATTTGGGTATGAAATGCCTCTCCTGTTCGCATAATTGGAAAAGAACTAAAATAATAGAGTATTTCTCTTTTTTATCCAATTGTCCAAGTTGTGGTAG
>JGI26238J51125_1000921_pt1 | contig 10546 bp, 6 predicted proteins | sample SaaInlV_100m_DNA_FD_51125 | JGI IMG/M metagenome (IMG submission 51125) | reverse complement strand
TTCAATATCTCCTCCGCCTGCGCCTCTTACAGCATCAGCAGTGAAGACAAATTCGTTTTTAGCTAACATAGCAGGTACATCGTCCTTACCTTCTTTTTTACCTAGTCCTTGAAAACCACCATTCATTCTCATATCAAATTCCATTCCATCAGGTGCTCTTCTTGGTATTCCTGGTAAACCTTGTGGTCCTGTTCCATACATCTGACCTACTCTGCCGCCTTGAGCTACCATTTGTTTTTGTTCAGCAACTTTTTGTCTACGTTTATCTTCTAAATATTCTCTATAAAGTTCTTCTCTGCTTCGTTCTGCATCAAATTTTTGTCTACCTTGTAACCATTTTTGAAAGTCGGTTCCAGTGCTATAACCAATTCTTCCGCCTTTATTATATCCTTGTATATCCAACATCATTTGATCTAGTTCAGCTAAAGTTTCATTACCTGTAAGTTGAATGTGTGGATAATCATGTTTAAATACATCTAACATATCATTATAAGAACTCTTTCCTGAAAATGGATCAATATTTCTACCATCAGCAAAACTTCCATATTTTTCAATATCCGCATCAGCTCTAGCAACTCTTTCATTCGTATAGTTGTCCATAATCTGATCATAGGTTAATCCTTGATTTACACCTGAAGTTAAATAATCTAATTGCGCTTTTTGACCTGATGGAGTAGGTATTCTCTCTCCTCCTAAATCAATCATACCTTCACCAACTGGTCCAAAATCAGGTATTAAATTCTCATCTGCAATTCCAGCTGTTCTTTGTTTTGTTCTTAAACCTTCAAGTTGATCATAATAATTTTGTGTTAAAGTAGGTAGTTCAGGCGCTGTGCCACTTGAATAAGTTTCTCCACTATATGGTTTTTGTTGTACTGGTGTACTACCTGAAGGTGGTCCTCCAAAAGGTTTTTGTTGTACTGGTGTACTACCTGAAGGTGGTCCTCCAAAATGATTTTGTTGTAATACTTTACCTTGAAAATTAATTGAGCTAGGTGTATGTCCTGGTAATCTTGCTCTCGCTGCTTGTAACACGTCTTGATTAGACATTCTTTGTGCTTGGTTAGCTGCAATGTTTTGTGTTAACGTATTACCCATACTAATACCACCAGCCTGATACCCAACTCTGCCGCCTTGGTTTAAACCCATTGCTGCTTTATTTCTTGCTAATACATCTTCATAAGATTCATAACGACTTGGCATTGTTCCTGTGGTTCCTGTAGGTATTACTCCAGGCATTCCCAATACTTGTCCCCTTTGTATTCTTTCTGCTTCAGGTATTCCTGCAGCAATATCTTTTTCTAATTGTTGTTCATAATAGACATCATAAGGAGTTCTCATTGTAGCTATACTACCACTATATATATCATCATATGACGCAAATTGAGGATCGTAATCAGGATTTGGTATACCATCAACATCTTTATAATATTTATGCATTAAATCTTGTGGATCACCTGTTAAAAGATAATCCATATATGCTCCTGGATTCATACCTCCTAAAGTTTCTGCTTCTGCTTTATAAGGATCACCTCCAATAAACTCAGGCATAGTTTTTACACCTCTACCATATGCTTCTAATTGTTTTTGTTCCAAAGCTTGATAATAAGCTTTAGCTTTAGCTTCTCGAGCAGCTGTCGCATCTATAGACGCTTGTTTGTTAAAAGTTGGAGCAGTGTTTGTTTGAGAAACTGTTTGATTACCTAGCTGACTTGCCATGCTTCTTATTATATTGTCTCTTTCACTAGAGGTATAAGTCATTTTTCTATTACCCATATTAAAAGTTCCAGCAGGCACACCAGTGTTTTTACCATGAAAATATTTATTATATATATTTGTAAGACTACCACCAGGATCATTTGGATCTGCAGATCTCATAGCTGCATCTAAAATACCTGTAGCTTGTTGCGTATTTCTAGCTCCTTGTAACACGCCTTGGTTAGCCGCTGCTTGCGCTTTATTAGCTGCAATATTCTGTGCAAGAGTATTACCCATACTAATACCACCAGCCTGATACCCAACTCTTCCACCTTGATTCATATTAGCTTTTGCCACTGTTTCATCTTTCTGTTCATCTGTCATAGTTGTCCACGCTGGATCATAAGCACGAGTGTTATCCATATATTGTCTCATTAATTTTCCAACAGCTACTTTTCTTCTTGCCATATATTCGTCTATACTCTCACCTGGTTCTTGTGGTATTTGATTTTCAAACCATTGAGCAATACCTGCTATTGCACCGGAGCCTACACCAACGATTGCTGTTCTTGCTTCTGCAGGTAATTCTTGAAATTTATTCCAAATGTTTTTAAGAGAAGATGGGTCACTATCTATTCCTTTTTCTCCGAGAGTACTTATTAAATCTTGTTTATCACTAATTTGTCCAATATCTTTACCTGGTGTATCTTTACCTTTAAATAAATCTTTAATTCCTTGTGTTCTTCCCTCACTTAAAGGAGAACTAAAACCAGATTTAAATCCTTCTTTTGTAAATGCTCCACCTTGTGTAAACGGATTACCTGTTTGAAGTGGCGCTCCACCAATACCTCTAGCGAATTGTCCACCAGCCCAAGTTCCAATACCCTGTTTAAGAGCATCACTCATGCTGCCTCTTTGATCGAATCTTCCTATACCTCTCATCATTCCTGCAATAGCAGGATTAAAAGGTGCAGCGAATGGAGCAGCTTTAACTGCAACATCTGCTAGTTCATTTGGAATTAATTTTCTTGCTCGTTCTTTTACCCAACTACCAATACCATATTTCTGTCTCGGGTATAAATCGGCTATCCCGCCGCCTTTGTATAATTGTCTTCGCATATGTGTTCTGTTCATTGGCATAATGTTTGTTAATTTATATTAAAGGCAGGGATTTCACCTGAGTTTCTACTATTACTTGTTTTTTACTCGTAAATCAAGCTTATGTTGTAACTATTCTTGGTAACACTTCCATAGCAGATAGGATTACATGAAGCCTGTTTGCTGCAGATGCTGATACTTTTATAATGTCTCCAGTTTCAGCGACTAAAGTTTTACTTAATACTTCTATTGGGTCTCCGGCTTGTCCCTGTGCCCCTTCAATTACTTTTTGAAAAGCAATACTAAAAACAGCGTCACTTGAATTAGTTAGGGTTATGTTTAATTGAGCCGATTGCCCTGATGCATCATCATTACTTACTAATATAGACTTTATTATAGCCGTTGTAGCAGATGGCACTGTATACAAAGTAACCGTTGCATCTGATGTTAAATCTACTTTTTTACTTATAAAACTATTGGACATTATTCACCTAAAAAGAAAACAATGGCATCATTGTCTTCTGTTTTCTCCTCTTGAAAAGTTGTATTTAATTTTTCAATTAAACCATTTAAATCTCTTACTAAGGATAAAAATGTTGATTGATCATATTCTCTTGGTGGCTGTGTTAATGATTGTACTATTTTTGCCATTATCTTCTTCCATCCGGTTGTATATCTAATCTAAAAGTACCAAGTTTCCAGTGCTGAGTGCTGCCGGTGTTATCTACTTTTAAAGCAATAGCTCTTGCTCTAGCACGTGTATCTATTTTAGTTGTAGAAGTTGTTGTTGTAAAAGGACCAAGTGATGAACTTGTTTCTGCATCTGTTGGATAATTTTTTAAATTTAATGTAATTCTTGCATCTCCTGTTTGAGTTAAAAAGTCAGGGATAACTCTTCTAATTTTCATCATGTATTCACCATCGCCAGCTAAACCTTTTTGGTCTAAATCAAAATCTCCTGATTGTATATTTGCCACAATAGCTGATGTTGCACCTGCTTTAATTTGATTAGTTCCAGTCTCATGTTCAAAATAAGTTGTAACACCATCTGTATTACCAACTGTTGAATCACTTGTAGCATCTTCATCATATTCAGTTCCATGAGGTTTACCAAATATAGCTGAATCTACCCAAGTAGAACGAGCTAAAGAACTTGTAGTCCATATAGGCCGCTCGCTGCTCGAATCCATATAATTGTATGTAACAGCTCTAGAATTAGCTGTAGCTCCACTACCTGGATAAAACCAAGTAACTTCACCAAATAAATTATTTAAACCTGCATAAATATGTTGTCTAGGTACACCTGCTAGATCATCATAAACATAGTCTTCAACTAAACATGGCATTGATTGTAATTGTCCAGTGTATCTAAAAAAACCATTTTCTGACATCCAGTATGCAGAACCATCAACTTCAACAGCAGCATTCTGTCCAATCAATCCACAGTTCGTTCCAACTTGTTGGAATGAGAAAGTAAATGGTGGACCAACAAATCTCATAGTAAATAAAGCTGTATCTGTCCAAATGTAAATTGCATCTCTACCTCTTATTGCTCCAACAATTCTTGTACCATCTGCAAGTCTTTGTGTACCTGCAGTGTTAGTTGCTGTTGGTGTCCAAGTAGTTAAGGATTCTTGTGAAGACCATCTAATATACATATCATCTTGAGTAGATGTTGTGCCAATTGTAGTTTCTGTTCCAAAACAAACTAAGTGTCTGTCCGGTGTAGAAACTAAAGTAAATTGTGTTGCAGTTGGTGCTCCAGATACAATTGTTGCTCTAATTGACGTTGCACCTATTGCATTTGAATTCCATTCAAAAGTTGAACCATCTGAAATAGTTGCAATAAGTTTATTACCAAAATTATCTAGTGACCACATACCAGGAGCTGTTACAATGTCACCTGTTTGTGATGCACCCCATTTAGTATAATCAGATGCGTTAGTTACTGTTGCTGCATCAGAGTGTGATGCCGCTGTTGTATTGTCTGATCCTCTTGTTAAACCTGATAAAGTGTCTGTTCCTGTAGTGTTTGAAGTGTATGCAATTCTTTCATTATCTATTACAACTGTTCCTGATGCAGGAAAGGATCCTGAATCATCGAGTATAATACTAGATGAACCTGAAGTTAAAGCACCATCTAAAGTTGATGATCCTGCACCTAATGCAGTACCTCCCCATAATCCTAATCCAAAACCAGCTGNTGATTCTTCGACCGCAGGTCCTATTGAATAATAATGTTTTACTCTTACTCCGCCTGATGTTGATGCTCCTGATCCAGATTCTGCTGATCCCATCGTAACCGTAATTGTCGTTGAAGTTGGAACGGTTGCCACCATAAACTTATTATCATCAAAGTCAGAAGAACTGTAATTAGAATTGGTAGCAGAGCTAAAATTATCACAAAGAATAATATCGCCTTTAGAAATATTGTGATCAGATGCAAACGTGATCGTGACTGTTGTTGAACTTTGTGTTGTTGTAAATGCACTAGTTAATGTTGTTGTACTTTTAAGAGGAGTTATATCATAAAAAGCTCCTCCTGAATACACATATAAAATTCTATTTGTTCCAAGTGCTGCGTATTTAATACCATCTGAGTTGACAAATTGGTGTAAAGCTGTGTTTCTTCCAGTTAAAGTAATATCTCCTAACTGTGCCCAACCCCCTATTTTTTCAGGTGAGCCATATCTAAAACGCACATAGTCGCCACTAACCCATTGACCCTCGCCGCCCGTTGATGTGACTTGTTTATTAAATCCTGGTTGTATGTTAATTTTTTGTAGCATAATTATCTCGCGTTACAAGGTACTCCGTTTGAATTTACGAATGGATTTTCAGCGAAAGCCATGTAGATGTATGTTTCTCCAGAACCATTTGTTTGAGCATCCGTATCTCTTATTTTAAATCCATTACTTAAATAATCTAAATCCCACTCTGCACCTTCAGCACCACTTGAATGTGGCATTAGTCGTAAATCAACTGGATTATCTATATCTCTTTTATTATCATGCATCCACCAAACATCTACTCTACTTGATGCTTTACCAATTACCATAGCAGGTTTAAATCCTGTATAAACAAATGTTCCATCGGCATTTCCATTTCCTGTGTAGCTTCCAAATTTTGAGTAGCCTTGTTTCTCTGCGAAGCAGTAGGCTATCATTGGTGAAGATGATTTATTTGTATTATCAGCATTTCCTACACTAAAAACAGCAGTTGTTGGTGATGTGCTATTAAAAGCATGAGCAGCTGTATTTTTTGCACCAGTTGTATTTAAATGTAATCTTTCTGTATTTGCTAAAGAACCATGATAAACATCCCAATCTGTTGATGTGTTTCTATTTTTAAATATAATCATTTTAGGAGCAGTTGATAAACCATGTTTTACAGTTGCGTTACTTCCAGTTCCTGTGTATGAACAAATTGAAAACCCAGCATCAGTTGATACACTCCCAGCACTATCAATACTTCCAACTCCAGTTGAACTTGCGTCATTGGTAAATGATGTTCCAGCTTTCCAGTTCCATGCTACATGAGTACCTGAACTGGTATTAAAACTGCCAGACACATTTGTAACACCAACAGTAAAACCATCACTATCAAAACTTTTTAAATCGTTAGTTGAAGCTGCTGATGTTTCTTCTGCACTAGTTAAGTCAGCAAAAATTACTTTACTTCTAGTTCTTACACTATCTACTAAAGCATGACTCCTAATTGCACCCCTTTCTTTAAACCAGATCCAATCTGGTTGAAATCCAACTCCTGTAATAGCTAATGAACTACCTGTACCAGTATAAAGTTTTGTATTAAAATATATTGCTGGATCGTCTATTGTTGTATAAACTGCCATTTAACCTCCATATGCTCCTAAATTTTTAGTACATAATGCGTAATATCCACTAGGTACTGCGTATTCAAAATTTCCATAACCATCTGCATCTGCGTTGCCTGATGAGATTGCATAAGGTGGAGAGCCGAAATTAAATTGATTCGTAAATGTTGTAGCTGCTGCTCCTGCGTGTAGATTTATAAATAATGACATAGGACCTTTAATTATATTTGCACTATTTGTAAGATAACCATTTCCAGAAGTTGGGTCACCTCCTGTTTCTGCTGTATTATAATTCCACCAAACACCATTTATACCAAAATAATATTTTGTATTATCTAAGTCTAAAGCATACATAAAAATATCATTAGCAGATGGAGCAGTATAAAAACCATCAACTTCAGTAGTGTTTCCTCCACCATCATTTGAACCGTCTCCATTTACTGTAAGTCTAATTCTTGAATATCCAGTAGCAATAGAAACTTCATTTGCTGGGAATGTAGTACCTGTTCCAATATTTTCTTCATAAGAACAAATTCCAAGTCTTGTTCTGTCACTAGCACCAGATGTAATTAATTTTGATTCCCAGTACCATTTTCCAGATGTAGGTGCAATTGTATTTGCTATAAATAGTCTTGAAAAACTTTGACCACTTACAGTTGCCTCTAAATTTCCATTAGATAAAGTATAACCATTTGGTGGGTTTGAAACAGCATTTAATGTATTAAAATTATTTGTGCAAGTATCAGTAGATTGATCTATTGCTGTAAGGTTATTAACTGTAAAGTTATTAGAGTTACCAGATACGTCTGCACCTAAAGCACCACTATTTTCAAAGTCTAAATAAAAACCATTATCGCCAAATGTTAATCCTGATACATCTTTCGGTTTCCAAATTGTTGGACTATCTTCGTCAAATTCTCCAAATGATGTGTGGTCTAACATTTGTCCATCAATAGCAACAAATTCTGCCATATACATATCAACATAGTATGCACTACCATTTTGACTAGCTCCTATTCTTGAATTTAATCCATTTCGTAAAAATTGTGATACATTACAACCAGCATTTGTTCCTAAAGTTTGTAAAGTTCCATTTACATATATTTTAACTTGATTAGCTGCACCAGTTGCTCCGCTATTTCTTGCTACAACAATATGATACCAAGCAGAAACATCTCTAAACTTTGCACTTGTAGTATTAGCACCAGCGCCACTTCCATTGTATGAAAGAGTATCATCTGTTTCAAATTCTAAATCATCTCCAGCAGCAGCAGAGCCATCATAAGCAGCAAAAATTGATTGTCTTGTTCCTAAAGCACCTCTTTTAACCCATACTGAAACAGTAAATGCTGCTGTGCTTGTTTGACTAGCACCAAATGCTCTAGTCATATAATCACTACTTCCATCATTAAACCTACATGAGTTGGCTACGTCATAGCCTGTGTCTTTTATGGAGTTAGTTCCAAGAATGATCATTAACTCTCCAATGTTGGAAGTTCGCCTAATGGTCTTGATTGAACTCCATCTGTTGTAGTGTAAGTATATAAAGTCTCTAATGCTGGAGTATCACTTGCGTTAGTGATTTGAGTTTCCATACTTGCTTGTTTAGTTCTAACTGCATCTCTGTGAGTAGATATAGCACTTGGTATAGCAGTAGATTTTTCTGTGTTCCTTGTAATGTACCAATCAGTATTATTTAATATTCCAGCTACTTGTGATTTTAAAGTTCTAATTAATGTTGTTTTTAAACCTTCAACCTTTACATCTCCAACTGATTTGTCATCTGGTAAATCTCCATCATCACTATCTTGTTGTGTCCATAAAGTATCTGCGTGTGCTTTAGCTGTACTTGATCCGTAAGTTGCAGTTACAGTTCCAGCATCTGCATCATAAGCATAAGATTGATTAGTATTGATATACCATTGTTCATCTTTTTTATTACTATCATCAAAGACTACTTCGTAAATACCTATGGCATTTAATTCTGATGTAGACCACAACTGAAATATTTTAGCTGGATATTGAGTATCTCCAATAATCATAGCTTTAGGATGATTGATAAATTTTGAAATTGATCCGTCTGTTATTAATGCGTACATATTTTAAGCCTCACTTAAGTTTAATGTTCTTCCAACTTCTTGCCAAACAGCACCTGAATATTTAAAAACTAAAATATCGGTTTTAGCATTTGTTGAAGTAAATGTTGGTGCAGTTGATGCTGCAAATTCAAATACAGTATTAAAAGCTATTGTGTGTGAACCATTGTAGTTAATCTCTATACAAATAAACGCACCTTCAATTGGATTACTTGGTGCAGAGAAAGTCGTATTTTCTGTTGTTAAATGATATGCGTTTGGTTTAGCAGAAGCATCCCAAGCTATAGCATTTGAAGATGATGTTAATGCTTGTTGTGATACATTAGCAGCATTAAAAGTTAATACTCCAGCACTACTTCCAGAAATCCAAGTTGTAGTTGTTGAACCATCAAAGCCAGCAATTTTTAATTGTCTATCACCAGTAGCACTAGCAGCATCAACACTTCCTATTACTACATTACCAGCACCACTTGTTATATTATCTCCAGCTCTATAACCTAAAAGAGTATTATAATTAGCGTCATTACCTGAAATTAAATTTCCAGAATATTCTCCAATCGCTGTGTTAAAATCTCCACTAGAATTAGCTTGTAATGATCTTCGACCAACAGCAGTATTACTTGCACCTGTGGTCAATGTAAGAGCCAATCTTCCAACAGCAGTATTTCCAGGAGAAGCAGTAACTTTAGTTAATGTTCCTTGACCAACAGCTGTATTTGAATCCCCACTTGTTATTTCGTCTAAAGCACCAATACCAACTCCAGTATTATTCTCTGCTGAACTTAAAGTTCCTGTTGTTGCATGACCAATTAATAACGATCCTGTAAAATTTGTTCCTGCGTTTTTACCTAAAATAACATCTTTGCTATCTGCTGTGATTGTACTTGAAACTGTTAACACACCAGCAGAAGATAATGACATTTTCTCCGCTGCGGCCTCTGAAGCTGCAGTTTTAAAACTTAATTTTGTTGCATTGTTTGATGAACTAAAGTCACCTTCAGAAACTGCTTCAATACCTGCTGCAACAAGTATAGCGTCTGTGCCAGTGCCTTCGTCTGGTGCTTGAAAGTTTATTGTACCTAAAACATCATCTACTGCAATGTCTGTTTCGCCTGTTTGTATAGTTAATAAAAATGGATTATCGTCAGCTGTTGCTGAACTTTTTAAAATTAAACCATCATCGGGGTCGTGTGTAATTGTTATATCTTGGTGAGTACCGAATTGTAATTTGGCATCATCTGATGACATAAATATATCATCTGCAACTAGAATATCTCCAGCAAAAGATACTTTTTGAGAACCATCAATAGTCATCGTTGTTGTAGGTGATGAACCTGATTTTATCAGTAAATTACCACTATTATTAACTAAAGAACCAAAAGTAGTTCCATCATCTTTAAGTATTATGTCTGCGCCACCTGCATCAAGAACAATGTCCCCAGAGGAATCTAATGTAATATCTGTGCCATCATTTGTAATTGTATCAAGTGCTATTGATCCAATGTTTGTAATATCAGAATCACTAAAATCTAAAGTTCCTGTGACATCAAAGTTTCCACCTACTGAAAGGTTTCCAGTAATTGTTGCATTATCTGCAATTGTTGTTTCTGAAGTTGTATGTCCAATTGTAACTGCAATACCAGAAGTCTCTGTTGCAAGTTTTAAAGCTCCTGTACTATTTGTAATATAAGAATTTGAACCATCGTGATATACTTGCATATCACCACCATCACCAATTTTTATTGGCGAAGAATCTGTTAATTCTAATGCATCATCTGATTCGTCCCATAATAAGAAACTTCCAGAAGTAGCACCAAAA
>JGI26238J51125_1000920_pt1 | contig 10567 bp, 9 predicted proteins | sample SaaInlV_100m_DNA_FD_51125 | JGI IMG/M metagenome (IMG submission 51125) | reverse complement strand
CCGCAGAAGAAGCACTTGAATACGGTTTGTTAGACAAGGTGGTACATTCTCGTTCAGAATTAAATTAATTTTTTCGTTTATTAATTAAAATGAAGTGCATCTGAGCTTGAGTAAAGTCATTTTTGATAAATTATTAAGCTGCACTAGCATTGAGAATATTTTAGAGTTATCAATTTAAAAAACATTATTGAAGATTAGCATTCAGGATTCGCTGGCTGCACAGAAAAGTATGGCAAAAAATTTAATTATTGTAGAATCACCGGCCAAAGCTCGGACAATCAGTAAATTTCTGGGCAAAGACTACACGGTCACTGCTTCCATGGGGCATGTAAGGGATCTGCCTTCAAGTAAACTTGGTTTTGATCCAGAAAATGGATTTGCTCCTGATTATGAGATTTCCAAGAATAAGAAAAAAACAGTAAGTGAACTGAAGAAACTGATCGACAAGGACACAGTCGTTTACCTTGCAACCGATGAAGACCGTGAAGGTGAAGCTATTTCATGGCATCTGCTGGCAGCACTTGGTATACAAAAACGTCCAGTTAAAAGGATTGTTTTTCACGAAATAACCAAGCCCGCGATTCTCAATGCGCTGAAAAATCCACGAGAAGTAGATCAACAGTTAGTTGACGCGCAACAGGCACGCAGAATTCTTGACCGAGCCGTAGGGTATGAACTGTCACCCTTGCTCTGGAAAAAAATCAAACCTGGACTTTCAGCAGGCAGAGTGCAGAGTGTGTCAGTCTATATTTTAGTTGAACGTGAAAGAGAAATAAGAAAATTTATCCCGGAAGAATATTGGAAAATTCGCGCAGACTTTAGCGATTTTTCCGCAGAGTTGAAAAAGCTTGAAGGGAAAACCGCAAAAGTAGTCAATGAAACAACTGCTCTTGAGATCGAAGCCAGCATAAAGCAGGGTGATTTTGTGGTGAGTGAAATCGAAGAGCGAATGGCAAGCCGCAAACCAGGCGCACCGTTCACAACCTCAACCATCCAGCAGGAAGCGTCTGTAAAACTCGGATATTCCGTCAAACGGACAATGGTGGTGGCTCAACAGCTTTATGAAGGAAATTTTGAGATTCCGGATTACAGCGGTGGTTTGATCACCTATATGCGTACCGATTCAGTAGCACTTGCGGAACAGGCTCTGACACAGGCACAGGAAGTTATAAATGCAGAATATGGTGTAAAATTTGGTTTGAAAGAACCGCGAAAATTCAAGAACCGTACAGCAAACGCACAGGAAGCACACGAAGCAATTCGTCCGGTTGATCTTTCCCTCAAACCGAGTACTGTCAAGGATCATTTGAGTTCAGATCAATTCCGCCTTTACAGTCTGGTTTGGAAACGTACCCTGGCCTCTCAGATGGCACCTGCAGAAATTGCACGCACCACCTTGAAGATAGCAGCCGGAGCANAAAAAGAGTGTCTTTTTGTGGCAAAAGGACAGCGCGTAGTTTTTCCTGGTTTTNTGCAGGCATATACTGAAGGTCTTGAAGATCCAAATACTGCGGCAGTTGAAAAAGATGTGATCCTGCCTAAAGTCGAAAAAGATCAACAACTACCNTTGAAAAAATTAAATCTTGAGCAATTGTTNACTAAACCNCCNCCACGTTACACAGAAGCCTCTCTGGTTAAAAAAATGGAATCTGAAGGTATTGGACGTCCTTCGACTTATGCACCAACTATCTCTACAATCCAAGATCGTGGTTATGTGGAGGTTACTCCAGAAAAGCAACTCAAACCGACTTCAATTGGTGAAGTTGTAACTGATTTTCTGACGAATCATTTTTCGGAAATTGTAGATCTAGGCTTTACTGCGAAAATTGAACGCAACTTTGACCGTATCGCAAATGGTGAGGAAGAATGGGTTGATATGATGGGTGGTTTTTACAAACCATTTCACGAAAGAGTTGTAGAAAAAGACGAATCTGTTACACGTGCTGAAGTTCTTAAACGCAGAGAATTGGGTACTGATCCTGAAAGTGGAAAACCTGTCAGTGTAAGTATCGGCAGATATGGACCAATGGTGCAGATAGGTACTCGTGAAGATGAGGAAAAGCCGCGCTTTGCCTCTCTACCGGACAACCTCAATCTCAAAGATGTAAGCTTCGAAGAGGCCATGGAATGTTTCGCCCTGCCGCGTACACTTGGAAACTACGAAAACGGTGAGGAAATTATAGTCAATAACGGACGTTTCGGACCTTATGTAAAACTTGGAAAAAATTTCTTCTCCCTGCCAAAAGGTGAAGATCCGCTTAAAACAGATTTAGCACAGGCGATTGAGATTGTCCGTGAAGGTCTGGAGAAAAAAGCAAAAAGCACAATTCATGATTTTGGCGAAATTCTCGTACTGGACGGACGCTACGGACCGTATATAAAGTCCGGAAAGAAAAATTACAAAATACCAAAAGGAATTGAACCTGCAAGTTTAGATGAAGCTGCGTGTCATAAAATAATTGCGGAGGCCCCGCCGCCAAAAGCTAGAGGCGGGAAAAATAAAGCCACCAAAAAGAAGACTGCTCAATGACTGTACCTGAGTTGATCGTAGAAACATTAGCAGTCGGCCACATTCAGTGTAATTGCACCATTTTGGGTGATCCTGTCAGCCGGAAAGCAATTGTGGTAGATCCTGGCGGTGATGCTGAAATGCTGATTGCACGTTTAGTTGAGTTAGATCTTCAGGTCGAACGTATTATTCACACCCATGCACATCTGGATCATTTTCTTGCTTCCGGAAAATTGAAAGAAGCAACCGGAGCAAAATTGGCTCTGCACCGTGATGATTTGTTTCTCTGGGACATGCTGGAAGAGCAGTGCCGGATGTTCGGAATTCCTTTTGAAAAACCTCCACCGCCGGATCAATGGCTGGAGCATGAAGAGGAAATTGAAGTAAAAGGTGTACAGGGCAAGGCTCTTCATACGCCTGGTCATACTCCAGGTTCAATGTGTTTTTTGTTTGAAAAGCAAAAGCTGCTGATTGCCGGTGATACTTTGTTCCAGGGTTCTATCGGCCGTACTGATTTATGGGGCGGAGACTATCAGCAGATCGAGAAATCCATTCAGGAAAAACTATACACACTTGATGAAGAAACTTCCGTGATCACCGGACACGGTGAGTCAACTAGCATTGGATATGAGATGCGTAGTAATTCTTTTGTAAGGGCTTGAAGAGTCTTTTCGCTATAAAAGGAGACAGTCTGAGGGAAGACAAGCAGGAGCTTAAAACAGCATAGTTAGGGTTATTAAATTAGCTGTTGTCTTTAAAGTTCAAATTTATCAATCAGGAAATCATCGTATTCATCAGCAATTACTGCGATACTGGCAATGATCCATTCCAGTTCCTCAGGATCTAGTCCCTGCACAGGACGGAGATAACTAAGATGAGGTGCTGATTGCGTATGCCAAAACTCACCCCTTTTAACTTCAGTGTCCCGTTAAGTTTAAGCACATATTCGTTGACTTCGGCGTTTTGTTCTGGATACGGAAAAAGATTTGCCGCAACTACCAATTCTGCATTTTCCTCATTGTTTGTGAGAAAAATCTGCACCTTAACTGAGCCGCTTACAACCCACCACTCGTTTTCATTGACGAACTCTTTTTCCGCATCTCCGCATTTATGCAGAAAATCGGTAATCATCGCGCTGTACTGATTCATTCTCCTCCGTCTTAGAGAGCTTGAATGGAAAACATGCTGATAAAACTAGTTGCTGAAAATTGTTTTTTATTCATCAGCTGCAGTTTTTTCCGGAAGATAATTCAGCAATTGCGCCGCCAGACCAGCAAAGAGGAAAGTCATAACAGAGCCTGGAATAGTAGCAATGAAAATAATCCATGGAAAAAGAAAGAGATAAAAAACCTGTTCAGAAATCATAAATGGTCCTTGGTTTATGTGTTTAGCGACGGTTTTTTAACCGTCAATAACTCTTTGGTTTGCAAATTCAATAATACACCTTTATCATAATTTACTAATCAGAGGAGGGATTAGTCAATCTAATAAAGACAAATTGTGTTAAAATCTGTTACTTGTTGCTGAAAAATACAATTTACTTTGAATTGAAAATCTTGATCGTTTTATGAAGTGACGACTAGCAGGCTGAGTTACAGCAGTACACAGGCAGCAGATTATTCTTGTACAAAGCATGTTTTGTTAAGTTTATTGCATAATTTCTGTTTCTTCATATTTTAATATTTTCTAAAAACGTCAGGTCGACAGGAATCACTGCATTGGTCAGTACAAAACTGTGGGATATTATAGTTAGCTTAAGATTTATTTTCGAGACAAATATATTCCCTAATTACATTTGAGTTGAAATTCATGGCAGAAAAACAAACTTCGCAATTTTATCCTGTTCAGGAAGGATTCATTCCAATCATCAAGATCATCGGTGTTGGTGGGGCCGGAGGTAATGTGGTCACACAAATGGCAGAAGAAAATTTTGACCAGGTTGAAACTATTATCTGCAACACTGATATCAAAGCCTTAAAGCGTAACAAATCACATAAAAAGATTGAACTAGGGAAAAAACTGACACGCGGCATGGGTGCAGGTGCACGACCGGAAGTAGGTGAAGGTGCTGCTGAAGAGAGTCTGGCGGAAATTAATGATGCAATTGAAGGCGCGAACATGATTTTCATTGCTGCAGGAATGGGTGGAGGAACCGGAACTGGTGCAGCTCCAACTATTGCACGGATGGCAAAGGAAAAGCAAATTCTCACAGTCGGTATAGTTACGATTCCTTTTTCATTTGAAGGAACTAAACGCAGGAGTTCGGGGTTGGCTGGTGTTGAGCGTCTGCGTGAATTTACCGATACACTGCTTGTTATTCCAAATGACAAACTACTTGATGCCAGTACACAGAACACGAGCTTCCTAGAGGCTTTTCACATGGTTGATATGGTGCTGATCAATGCCATCAGGGGAATTACCATGCTGCTCAGCGGAGTCGGAGACATCAATGTTGACTTTGCAGACGTACAGACCATCATGAAAGGTATGGGTAAAGCTGTCATAGGTCGTGGTGTGGCAAAAGGTAAGGACAGAGCACTGAATGCTGTGGAAGACGCTTTACATGGTTCTCTGATGGAGGATACAGACATCCGCGGAGCAAAGGGTATTTTGGTACATGTGAGTGGACCTAAAGACACAAGTGCTTTTGAAATTCAGGAAGCAATGTCGCTCATAGAAGATATGGCAGACGAAGACGTTGAGTTAATCTGGGGCGCCACCTTTTCTGATTCTGCAAGAGATGAAGTTACGATGACAGTTATTGCTACCGGATTGAGCTGATTTAACTTCCTTTACGCCTTTTCACTTCTTCCNCTTTCCAGATTATTGAAAATGAGCGGTATCCAGGTAAAGCTTTATCAGACAGACAATGGACCTTGTCCNTACCGGGATGACAAGACTTGGCACAATCTTTCTTTCCAGACAAGCGAGCTTCCTCCGGACGGTTACACATCATTATTGAATCAAGGCTTCCGCCGTAGCGGTCTTTCCATTTATCATCCAGTTTGTTCAGACTGTCAAGCGTGCATTCCGATTCGTGTGGATGTACAAAATTTTTCACAAAACAAAGGTCAGCGCCGTACTTGGCGTAAAAACAAGGATGTACGGGTTGAACATCATCCGCTGGAATTCAATCAGCAGGATTTTGAGTTATATCAGCGATATCAAAAAGATTGGCATAAACTTGAAACTCCAGTTGATGAAACTGAGTACTATGAATTTTTAATTGAATCTCCGGTGACTACAGAAATTTTGCGTTATTATTCAGCAGACAAACTCATTGGTGTTGGTTGGATAGATCGTTTAGCAGAATTGATCAGTTCAGTTTATTTCGTTTTTGATCCGCAATTTGTCTCAAAGAGACTCGGAGTTTTTTCACTACTTTATGAAATTGAATATGCCCGCTTTCTCGATATCCGCTGGTTATATTTAGGATATTGGGTAGAGAACTCACCCAAAATGAATTACAAAGCAGATTTTCAGCCTGCCCAAATTTTGCGGGATTCACGCTGGATACCTTTTAAAGCACAGCAAAAATAAACTCACCTGTACCAGCGCATACTAATGACTGAAGCCAAGCCAGAATTTACCCACCTTAGCGGTGGTGATGTACCACGGATGGTCGATATATCCGCAAAAAATGTGACTGAACGTACTGCGGTCGCTGTGGCACGTGTTCACTTGGGACAAGAACTCTCCGAACTATTGAAAGAATCCGGAAGTACAAAAAAAGGTCCTGTTCTGCAAACAGCGGTTATTGGAGCTATTCAGGCCGCAAAGCGGACTTCCGAATTGATCCCTATGTGCCACCCTTTACCGCTTTCAGGAGTGGATGTGGATATTAAACTGGAGGGTGAATATGCAATTATTCAGGTTACAGCAAAAACCAGCGGACGTACCGGTGTTGAGATGGAAGCACTTACTGCTGCTTCTGTAGGGGCACTGACTATTTACGATATGTGCAAATCTGTCAGCAAAAGTATGGAAATTGAATCGATTTGTCTGTTGGAAAAAACTGGTGGAAAATCAGGAGACTACCTGAAACAATCTTAACAAAAATTTCAACCGGAATTTTACAGCACTTAAGTTATTTGAAAGAAACTTCCTGTCCTAAATTGTCTGAAAGCAGATTCGCTAAACACTTGGTAAAATTCTTGCTGTTCTGCATTTGCGAACCAGATTTCTTTTTCCGGTTGAAATTGAAAATGCCAGCCTTTTGAATTTCCGGCCAGCCAAATTTCCTTGATTGCTCTCTGGGTGTTGATCACAATTTTTTTACCATTTTTTTCAATATTGACCATAAGTTTATCTGGTGATGGGTCATAGTCAATTTCGTCTTCAAACTCGTCAAGTTTTTCCTCGACACGTTCGAACAACTCTGAAATTCTTGCAAAATATTCTTTATTTTCCATGGCAAATTTTAAGTGTTTGATTGATCTTGATTTTGTAAAAGTACTGTTCCAGCAAAGTAATTGATTTTCGTAAATCTGTGCTAAATTCTGAATAATTCTCACCGTGACGCTAAGTGAATTGCTGTACGCTGAAGTGTAGTCTATGTCAATAATTTGTGCTACAGATCAGGCTGTCAAAACACTTTAGGCATTTGCCTGAACAGAGAAAAAAATTAAAAGCATAAAGTATCCTAAGCTGAGTGCTTTGATAGTCAATACAAAAAGACTTTCTTTCAAATTGCGTTTTTTTACAAATATTTCCAAAATGAAATGTTTAAAGCAGACATCTNACAACTTTTTCAAACAAGAGAAATTAATAATGCGTAAAATTCTGACTCTATTTTTGACACTATGTTTTTTAACAGGAATCTCCACTTCAGTTTTGGGCGGAGGTCTGGACAATACTGATTCGCGTTATCCTTCACGTCAGTATCGGCGTTTTCTACTGCCGAATCAAATGAAAGTAATGCTTATTTCTGATCCGACACTGCAGCGCGGAGCGGCTTCGCTGACTGTCGGAGTTGGTTCAATGAGTGATCCTGCGGAACGTTTCGGACTAGCACATTTTCTGGAACATATGCTTTTTCTGGGAACTGAAAAATATCCGGAAGAAGGCAGCTATCAGCAATTTGTTTCAACGCATGATGGTTTCAGTAATGCCTATACTGCAGATGACCGTACAAATTATCACTTCGAAATTGATCCGGAATATCTTGAAGAAGGTTTGGACCGTTTCTCACAATTTTTTCTTGCACCTTTGTTTAATCCGGATTTGGTGGAACGCGAAAAGAGAGCAGTTGAAGCAGAACACTCAAAAAATATTCCGAATGATTTCCGGAGAATATTCCAGGTAAAAAGAAAAGCATATGAAGAAGGACATCCAGCCCGGCATTTTGCCACAGGAACGCTGGAAACACTGGATGGAGTCAGCAGGAAAGAGCTGCTGGGTTTTTACCGAAAGCACTATTCAAGTAACCAGATGATGTTGGCAGTAGCAGGGCCTCAGGATCTCGATACCTTGCAAAGCCTGGTCGCTCCGCGTTTTGCAACTGTGAAGAACCGTAATCTGCTGGAAAACCGAGTTTCCGCTAAATATATGAAACCTGATCCACGGTTCCGCTTAATGCAGGTTAAAACTATCAAGGATACACGTTCATTAACCTTGATGTTTCCTTTATCACGCACCTTACATTATTACAAAAGTCAACCGCTGGGAATGTTGGGTTTTCTGCTAGGACATGAAGGTCAAGGCAGTTTACTTTCACTGCTGAAACGTGAAAACCTGGCGACAGCTTTGTCTGCGGGAGGCGGTACTTCCAACAAATCATATTCGAGTTTTGATGTAAATATTCAACTCACAGCTAAAGGTCTCAAAAATTATTCAAAAGTCATCCGCAATGTTTTTCAATATTTGCGTTTGCTGCGTAATACAGGGCTGCCGCGTTATGTTTATGATGAAGTAAAACTGATGTCTGAAATAGACTACGGTTTTGCTGAAAAACCTGAAGGGACTTCGCTGGTCAATGTTTTTTCAACGCTGATGATGTATTACCCAATGCGTACTGTAGAAGTTGCTCCGTACATTATCAAGGAATTCAAACCACGTATTTTTGACAGTCTGCTTTACAATTTGACACCGCAGAATATGCTCGCGGTTTTGGCTGCACGTAAGCTTAAAACAAACGAAAAGGAAGAGTTCTATGGAGTTGAGTATTCGCTCAGCTACAGCCAGCCCAAGTGGATGAATAAATGGCGTAACTCAAAAATAAATTCTGCTTTGAAACTTCCGCAAGCAAACCCATTTCTGCCGAAAAGCCTGGAGGTGCTGGCTTATAAAGGTTCACTTCAACTTACTCATCAATCGCTTGCAGGGCTACGGAAGGAAGGTCTGAGTGCCGGAGTACTAAAACGGCTGGAAAGCGCACAGGGTGAATTGTGGGCATCGTGGGACGAGATGTTGACTGCAGTGAATATTCCACCTCAGGCTGACTATGCGGAAGCCTTGAAGGAACTGCTGCGTAAACATGCATTGGGGAAGCCGCAAATTTTACGGGATGATGAATTTGGAAAAATCTGGTTTCAGCAAGATTATCGCTTTGAGACTCCAAAAGCCCAGCTGATGTTCAGGATAAATTCTGCGGAAGTTTATTCTTCACCGCGTAATGCAGTCTTGTCACAACTTTATACTGACGCCATCCGAGAAGGTTTCAATGAATTCGGCTATCCAGTCCGTCTCGCAGGTTTGGAATACGGTATCAACGTTGACAAGGAAGGCATAAACCTGACCTTCAGCGGATATTCCGACAGAATTCAGCAACTGGTAAAAACTGTTGCAGGTCGGTTGAAAAAAATATCAATTGATCAAAAAACCTTTAATACTCTCAAGGAAGTTCGGCTGCGCCGTTACCAAAATTTTCATTTCCAGCAACCATATCAGCAGGCATTTTATTACCGCAGCTTGCTGCTGGAAGGTAGAAAATTTTCAATCATGGATTATGAAAAAGAAATTAAAAAAATAAAACTGAAAGATTTGAAAAAATTTGCGGCTAAACTTTACGACAATATTTATATTGAAGGACTGGCATATGGGAATCTCCGTGCTGAAACTGTAAGTGAAGCTGCGGAAATGCTGCGTAAAAAATTAGCCGCTAAACCATTAGCAGAAGCAAAACGTTTTATCAACACTGTGCGTCAGCTTAATGCAGGAGATTCACATACTTACACCCGTAAAATGCAGGTTGAAAATTCCGCAGTGGTAATTGACATTCAGCTTGGACAACACAGTCCTGAATTACAGGCTGCATTAATGGTGATCGACAGCTTAATGCAACCTCAGTTTTATAATGATCTCCGTACCAGTCAACAACTGGGTTATATCGTGAATTCCGGGATGACTGTGCTCGAAAAAACATTAGGACTGATCTTTATCGTTCAGTCCGGTGAGTACAATACAGCAACGCTGGAGCAGCGGATGGATGCATTTCTCCTAAAGTTCAATGATTCCTTAAAGGAACTGCCTGATGCAGAACTTAACAATATAAAAAAATCGGTGCTGAACAGTAAACTGCAGAAGACAACTTCCGTAACAGCAGAAGCTGGACGGCTGTTCACGCTTGCTTTTGAAAAAAATGCGGATTTTGATGCCAACAGTCAAGAAATAAGAGCTCTGGAAGAACTGACACGTGAAGACATTCTGGATGTTGTAAACAGCTATCTGCGTCCTTCAAAGCAGCGCAAGTTGATTTTAAGAATGAGCGGTAAGGATCATGCTGCCGGAGATTCTGCCGGTAAACTTATTTCTTCAATAGCAAAATTTAATGCGCGTTATGCATGTCCGGAAAAATGTCTGCCGTGATTTCTACAGGAGAAAATGGTACTGCAGTTAGTTTTTTGCTCAGCGAATTTTGTTTTACGAATGATGAGCTGGAATTGTAAAACCTTTAAATTTTTGCTGAAGTATCGAAGCTAAAAAAGTTTTTAAGCGTTGTGGTATGAACTTTGCGAGTATTTGACATAAGGAAGCTCTAATTATCATCATAACTCAACAACTTTGAAATGGTTACAGAAAACGGTGTCAGCCTTAAAGTAGATCCGCAGAGACGTATCG
>JGI26238J51125_1000914_pt1 | contig 10600 bp, 10 predicted proteins | sample SaaInlV_100m_DNA_FD_51125 | JGI IMG/M metagenome (IMG submission 51125) | reverse complement strand
TTTGTGGTTATAACGGATGTACCCAGCTGCAATTAAATATATTATGATTGGAAATATAACCCAAATCATGTAAACCATTCGCTGACTCTGATCGAATCTGACACGTTTGAAGTCATCAACGCGGGTATGTATTGGGAGGATGTCTCGAGCTAGTATCGCTACGGTTGAACCTTTTTGCTGCGTAGGTGCCGTTTTCGATTGAACAAGGTTTAGGTTTCCCGTTCTAGTTCCTGGTTTTATTGTAAGGCGGATTGGGTTGGTTGATATACTACTGTATCTGTTTTTATCTGGGTCAAAATAATTTAGAGAAATCGAGGGAATAGTTTGCTTCCCTGTTGTAAAAGGTACTAACGCAAATTTAAATATTTTTTCCCCTCCTATTTGGTTTCCATGAATTGATTTCTTTAATATCGGTTGATCTGGATAAATTTTAAATTGATCACCTAGACTGAGGTTTGTGAGTGTCACATCCATTACATTTCCTATTCCAGAAACAGTAATTGTTAGAGTGGTCGTGTCTCCGGAATCAAAACTTTCTTTGCCAACCGTGGCGGTTATGGAGAATTGGCCAACAAGATTTTTAAATTCTCTTGGCTTGCCTTTTTTTGGTAGAGGCTTTGATTCTAATTTGATTGGTTTTGTTGAAAAAATTTTATGCTTACTTTGTGTGGTCCTACCAAAAAACGGATCATTGAAAAACCTCGCGAATGGATCTCTCTGTCGATTTGTTTGTGTTCGATTTATAAGGTCAAGTTCCATCATTGAAGGTGGAATTGTGGACTTTCCTATTTTGATTGGAAATAATGCAATGGATACTTCGTCTACATCGTAGGCTATGCCATTGATGACTCTTGAGTAACGCTTAGCCTTTCCCAGGTTTTCTTTTCGGAAAAAAGATTCATCATAGGGCATGCTAAGGTTTAAATTTCTTGCTTCTGTTTTACGAAACAACTTGAATGTGTAGACAACTTGTTCGTTTATGTATGGATTTTTTTTTGAAATACTTGTTTCCGTATAAACCAACTTGTTTTCATTTGGTTTTATGGGGTTTGGTTTTTTGACCGTTACTAGAATCGGATCTGACTGATATTTAGAGCCAGCTAAATTCATTATTACCGGACCAATTATAAAATTTCCATCGATTTTGGGGGTAAGTAAATACTTGTGAGTGGTAGACACCTGCATGTCAGAATTGAAAATCTGGGTTGAAGACTGTGTCCCAGCTGACTTTACTTTAAAATCTGTAAGTGGAGGTAAATTAGGAATCGGTGGATTGCGCACCCCACTGATTTTGATTGATAGTTCAATGGAGTCCTCTATTGTGAGTTGGTTTTTATCGACAGAAGCAGATAATTGTATGTTCGACGAAAAACTCGTCACAGGTATAAATATAAAAATCAGGATAGCTGGGACTGTCGGCCAGATTGTAGTTTTGTTTTTAGATTATTTTCCATAAATCTTTTTACCAGTCCTTTCCTTGATAGGTAAAAAGAGATTTCATTTCAAGAGCTTGCTTTCTTTGAAACTGTTTCAGATCTTCCGTTAGCACACTTAACCTTTGTTCTGCTTCCTCTTTAGTCATTTTATCAGAAGCGGTTTCTGTTTTTTTTGCGGGATTATTTTGATTTTGTTTTTTTTTATGATTAGGTGGTTCCTTGTTTGATGGGGTATTTTCTTTTGTCTTTTTATTAGATTGTCTCTCCTTNTCACTTCCTTTTTTTTTCTTTTCGCTAGAGTTTTTTTGACCTTCTTTGTTTTTTTTAGATTTATCTTGGTTTTGTTTTTTTTTATTTTTCTTTATTTTTTCACGAACAAATTCCAGGTTGAATTTTGAATCCATATCACTAGGGTCGAGTTCTAGTGCCTTCTTGTANGCCACGATGGATTCTTCTAACTTGTTCATTCTAAAAAGAACATTGCCCATNTTGTAGTTAGTATTTTGATTCATAGATGAGTCGGGCTTTTGTTCTATTAATCTAGAGTAATTTTGTAGTGCTTTTTCATAATCACCCTGTTTGTAGAGGCTATTACCAAGATTGTAGGAAATTTTAGGGTCGTCAGGCTTTTCTTGATGCGCTTCAAGAAATTTTTTACTTGCTTGATCATACTTCTGTTTTTGATACAACTCGACCCCTTCCATAGCTATCCCATCAACTCCTAAAGCTGAGGCAATTACGGGACAAAAGACGATCCAGATAGCTAGTAGGTANTTATTAAATAACCTGAAAAATTGAAATTTAAAAAAAAATATCATAATTAAATCATACAAAAACCTGACGTTATTTTCTACCAAACTTTGTATAAAAATGATCATGTTTTAAATGTTTTAGATAAGGGTAATATAAATATCTACAATGAATATTTCCCTAGTTGGTGTATGACAACCAGGCAATTGGATCTTTGTTTCTTAGTATGTTCTTGCACCTTTCTTTTCCCTTGTGTTTCGGTAGCTAAAAGATATAAAATCACTTTAAAATGATATTATAATTCTAAAATGAGCTTTCATGTTATTTATCCGATTTTGAAAGTGAGCACTTTACTGGAGGATTTTTTCTTATGATGGGAATTGGATTTCCGGAGTTGATGATCATACTTGTCATTATCATGATCATTTTCGGGGCGGGTAAGCTACCTGAAATTGGAAGTGCATTTGGGCGGAGCATAAAAAACTTTAAGTCTTCAATGAAAGAGGCGCAAGAAGGAGATGCAATAGAGGGCGAGGATAGTAAACCCGGAGAGCTTGCCGAGGCAAACCCTGACTTGGAGAATATGACAGAACAAGAGAAAGAGGCGTACCTCCGAAAGAAAGCTGAAGAAGAGGGTGAAGCAAAGGATAAGCAGATGAAAGATGAGGCAGATATGTTTACGTCGTCTTTACCCAGAAAAGGATCCTATGATTACAGCAAGGATCAAGAAAACAAAGCTTGATCCTCTTGGTAGTATATTAAAGATAATCTCCCCACAGATAACGAAAAAACCCGTTTGGCAATCAGCCTAGCGGGTTTTTTATTTTAGATTAAAAAAGTTATAAGAAAATATTCATAGTAAGTTGAAGTCATTCGGACCATGGTTCTTTTAAATTATCTATGGTCCAAACTGACCATCCATCCATATCTTTATAGATTCCTTGAGTGTAGAAGTTAAAAGGATCAAAGAAACGTATACCTTTTGATTCTTCGATTTCAAAATTGACTTGTTGAGCTTGTATTTCATTCGACTTACAATTTAAAAAACCTTCTGATGCTACTTTGGATAATTTGAATATTTCTTCGATTTTATCAGGTGCGAGTTCTTCTTCTTTAACTGCAACCTGAACTTTTTCCATGACCTCTTTTACTTCATCTTCCTCGAGATGGTGCATTTTCATAATAAAGAACCATTCAAAAATTTAAAGTTAAATAATAAAGAGATTATACAGAATAAAATTGCTNGTTAGCAACATCCAGCATTCGATTAAACTTTTTATGCTAGTTGTTCTGGTGTATTGATTCAGTTAGTTGGCTTGAGCTAATGCGATAATGGGGTCTGGAAAAATTCCTAACTGAATTGTGCCAAAGGCTGATATGGCGATGACTAGTAGGGTCATCGGTGTCAGACTGATGTGAAACTCTTTAACAGGTTCTTTCATATACATAAACACAATTACTTTCAAGTAGTAGTAGAAAGAAATAGCACTATTGAGCACAGCTATGATAACAAGGACAATGTAACCTTCTTTGAGTGCCGCACTNAAAATAAAAAACTTTGCCACGAACCCAGCTAGGGGAGGTAGCCCACCGAGGGATAGTAGAAAAATCGTCATAGTCAGAGCGATTACAGGATGTTTGTAGGCCAGACCAGAATAGTTTTCTAGCTCAAGATTTTCTTCGCCTTTCCGTCCAAGTAAAATCACAATGCCAAAGGTACCGAAGACCATAAACGCGTAGGTCAGCATGTAAAACATCAAGCTCGAAGAACTAAGTGAATTCTTTGCAATAATCGCAATAATCAAGTATCCAACATGTGCCACACTTGAGAAAGCTAAAAGACGTTTAATGTTGCTCTGCATAATGGCACCTAAATTACCGATAAACATACTGAGGACAGATACCACGCAGAGCAAAATTTCCCAGGAATAGGAAAGCTCCGGCATGGTCTCAGACATAACTCGGTAGAAGGCCGCTAAACTTGCTGCTTTAGGACCTACCGCCATGAATGCGGTAACCGGGGTTGGAGCACCTTGATAGACATCAGGTGCCCACATATGAAATGGAACAGCTGCGACTTTAAATCCAAAACCAATAATTAAAAGAACCACACCCATTAACATGAGTGGTTCGGAAAGAATTTTGTTTTCACTTATAACATTTGCGATAACGGTTAGTTTCGTGGAACCAGTGGATCCATATATCAAAGCCATTCCATAAAGTAGAAAACCCGTTGCAAACGCTCCTAATAAAAAGTATTTAAGTGCGGCTTCGTTTGATTTTGTGTTTTTACGTTGAATTCCGGCCAGAATATAAAGGGAAATAGATATGATTTCTATTCCTAAAAAAATCATAATCATGTCTGTTGAAGAAGCGAGAAGCACCATCCCAACAGTACAGAATAGAATGAGGCTATAATATTCTCCGACCTTGATTCCTTCACGTTTGTTAAAGTCGACTGAAAGTAGAATTGCTAAAGCTGAGCTAATGCAAAATATGAAAGTGAAAAAGACCGAGAAATGATCTACTACGTACGCTCCATTGAACGAAAAAACAGGTAGGTTGTACTTGGCAAGTGAACTGACTGCGGCCATTAGCAGGCCGGTTAAGCTGATGAACACAAGGATTGATTTATCTTTTCCGATGAATAAGTCTGTAACTAGCACCATCATTCCAAATACTGACAAAACAAGTACAGGTGCGAGGCTGATGAGATCAATAGCTGGTGCGGGAATTGGTTCCAATTTATTTATTCCTTAAATTATGGTTTAATTCCATTTTGCTGCTGATTAAGTCGTGCCATGTCTTCTATTTTGATTAACTTAGCGTGAGTAGAGTGACTTGAACCTGGATTGCCAGGCCTAAAGTTATCAGGGCTTACTTTGACTAATAAATGTTCCACTGATGCATCGAAGGTTTTTAAAAACGGTTTTGGATAGATACCAATCCAAAATACAAGAATGATCAAGGGAACGACAGTTATCAGTTCACGAGTATTCATGTCAGGTAGATTTTTATTTTTAGGGTTATCTAGTTTCTGGAACATGACACGCTGAAACATCCATAGAATGTAGCATGCGGCAAAAATTACGCCGCTAGTCGCACAAGCAGCCCACATGCCATTATTTTGAAAAACTCCTAGTAGAATAAGAAACTCACCGACAAAACCATTCATCCCAGGTAGCCCTATAGAGGATAGTGCGATTATCATAAAACAGATAGTGTACTTGGGCATTACTTTTGCCAAGCCGCCAAACTCCTTTATTTCCCGAGTATGTCTGCGATCGTAAATCATGCCAACTAGAAGGAAGAGGGCTCCTGTGCTAATTCCATGATTAATATTTTGTAGTAATGCGCCTTGGATACCGTAATGATTAAGTGCAAAAATACCAATCATAACAAAACCTAAGTGACTCACTGATGAGTAGGCAACAAGTTTTTTTAAGTCCTCCTGAACCAAAGATACTAGNGCNCCATAAACGATACCAATAATAGACAACCACGCGATCATTGGCATGAATTCATAACTGGCATGAGGGAATAACGGTAGGTTAAAGCGGAGAAATCCATAAGTTCCCATTTTCAGAAGGACCCCAGCTAAAATTACCGATCCGGCAGTAGGCGCTTCAACATGTGCGTCAGGCAACCATGTGTGAAATGGAAACATAGGAACTTTGATTGCAAAAGCAATAAAAAATGCCAGGAACAGCCATTTTTGAGGGGCTAATGGTAACTCCAAGTTTTCGGTTATAAATATTATATCGGTCGTAGAAACGCCCGTCTGCTGTTCAATGGCTATATAAATCCATATGATTGCAACCAGCATAAGCAGTGATCCTACCGCTGTATAAAGGAAAAACTTAACCGCGGCGTATACTCTTCGAGGACCGCCCCACACACCAATGATGATGTACATTGGGACTAGTTGAAACTCCCAGAAAAAATAGAAAAGAAACATATCAAGTGAGATAAATACGCCCAGCATTCCAGTAGATAAAGCAAGAAAAGCCATCATGTACTCGCGTATGTTTTTCGTAACTCCCCAGGAGGCTATGATAGAGATCATAGTCAGAAATGTCGTCATTATGTATAGGAGGAGAGAGATACCGTCTAACCCTACATGGTAACTTATTCCCCAGGATGATATCCAGGGAACACTGTATTCAAATTGCATTTCGTGGGTTGTTGAATCAAAATTTGTCCATAGGAAAATGGATAAAACGAAGTCGGCGACTGCAAAGGCGAGGGCGGTCTGCTTTATGGCCCCCTCTTCATCTCGAGGAAGAAGGGTTAAGAGAATTGCGCCTACGAGAGGTAAAAATGTCAAAAACGTTAGAAACATATTTTAATTCTAAATTGAGAAAATCAATAATCCGATAAAACCCACAACCATGAATAAAGCGTAATTCCGAACAAAACCAGATTGAAAATTTATCGATTGTTTACTAATCCATCCTAAGATTTTAGCTGTGCCATTGACAGCTCCGTCTATCCCTTTTGCATCACATTCTTTCCAAAGAAGATGTGAGCCTTCTACCGTTGGATTAACAATATACTCGTCGTAAAGCTCATCCACCTCATATTTGTTTTTTACTAAATCGTATCCCCACTGGCCTTCGGTCAATGAGTCAGGGAGTTCTGGTTTCTTGATATAGCAAACGTATGCCCCGAAAATACCAGCAACCGCTATGCTCAAGGAGAGTAGCATTAATGCTATCTCTATCCATATGTTATGACCTTCTTCAGGTGCAAGTAGATGGGACCAAGACGGTGCGTGTTTTCCCTGTTCATGAAGCAAGTGTGCAGAATGATCAAGAGCGGAAGCCATGTCAAAATGAAACACTGGTTCAAGCCAATTGTGTAAAATATGCCATCCATGGAAAAGGGGAATACCCAATGCCCCACCAAAGAAAGCAAGTCCCGCCAAAATAACTAATGGCATTGTCATGATTTTTGGGGATTCGTGCGGGTGAACATGGGGGTCAACTTTTGACTCACCAAAAAATGTCATAAAAACAAGACGAAACATATAAAAAGCAGTAAGCAGTGCCCCCGTGATGCCCATACCCCAAAGAATCACATTGCCGTCCATCAGGGCGTGGTAAAGAATTTCATCCTTACTGAAGAACCCTGATAACGGAAAAATCCCTGCTATAGCGAGAGTGGAAATAAAAAAGGTCACAAATGTAATGGGCATATGGTTTTTCAAAGCGCCCATCTTCCTCATATCCTGCTCTCCATGTAAACCATGAATTACACTTCCAGATCCCAGAAAAAGGCAGGCCTTAAAAAAAGCATGTGTGACCATATGAAAGATGGCGGCAGTATAGGCACCAACACCAACAGCGAGGAACATATAACCGATTTGGCTAACGGTGGAGTATGCGAGTACGCGTTTGATATCGAATTGAGTCATCCCTATGGTAGCGGCAAATATTGCGGTACCAGCACCAACAAAAGCGACTATCGACATTGAAAGTGGCGCTAAGGCGAAAAGTGCATTACAACGAACTACCATATATACCCCGGCAGTAACCATGGTTGCTGCGTGAATAAGAGCAGACACCGGTGTTGGGCCTTCCATCGCATCTGGTAGCCAAGTATAAAGTGGAATTTGAGCAGATTTACCACAAGCTCCGACAAACAACAACATGGTAATAATAGTTACCGCTTCACCGTCATAAATAAGTTTTTCTGGAGCTGCATGGAATACAGTTGTAAAATCGATGGAGCCAAAAATACTAAAAATGTACATTACCGCAAGTAGAAAGGCAAAGTCCCCCACGCGATTCATGACGAAGGCCTTTGTTCCTGCATCACAGGCTGATTTTTTTTCAAAATAATACCCGATTAAAAAATACGAGCAACAGCCAACACCTTCCCAACCAATAAACATTATAAGAAAATTGTTCCCCATGATTAATAACAACATTGAGCACATGAACAAATTCATGTAAGCAAAGAACCGGTAGAAGCTATATTCCTCATGCATATATCCTATGGAGTACACATGTATGAGAAAACCGACTCCGGTTACAAAAAGCATCATCGTCATTGACAGTGGGTCAACTTGAAATCCAAACTCTGCTGTGAAGTCGCCAGCTGCCATCCAGGTAAAGAGCACTTGTTCAAAAACACGTTCCTCGGCAGGAGTCATCACTAAGCCAATGAATATAATCAAGGTGGTTAGGAATGATAAGCCGACAGATCCGGCCGCAATCAGGCCCACCGCATTCTTACCGATGCGCAATCCAAAAAATCCATTGATGATGCAACCGATCAGCGGGTATAGAGGCACCAGCGCGGTTAATTTGAGTAGCATAAGTTTTCCTTAGGATTTCATGATATTGAATTCGTCCAGATTCGTCGTGGGTTTGTTACGAAACAAGGAGATAATGATTGCAAGTCCAACTGAAACCTCAGCTGCAGCAACGCACATGACCATGAAACTAAAAATTTGTCCATCGTGAAGATTCATATAGCGGTCAAAAGCGATCAAAGAAATATTGACAGCATTGAGCATTATTTCAATTGACATGAAAACGACAATTACGTTTCTTTTAACTAAAACACCCGTCACCCCAATAACAAACAAAGTAGCGCTTAGAAACAAATAATGAGTTAAAGGTACCATTTCAAAATCCATAATTAATCGACCTTACTTTTAGCTAGGACTACAGCCCCGATCATTGCAACTAACAATAGTATGGAGGCAACTTCAAATGGTAAAACAAATTCAGTAAATAAAATTGTACCTACTTCTCTGACTGTTCCGAAAGTTTCAGTTGGCATGGCAGGGGAGTTAAAATCACCTGCATTGATAATATCTATTATCTTGTACAAAACTCCTGTTGCTAAGAGGCCAGCTAGGACATTCAATAGTACGTTTTTATCCCTACTTTGCCACTTCTCATCTTCTCCCTTTCCTTTTAAATTAAGGAGCATAATGACAAACATGAATAAAACCATGATTGCGCCAGCGTAAATAATTATCTGCAAAATAGCTATAAAATGAGCCTGTAGTAGAACAAATATTCCTGACAATCCAAGCATCATNCCAATTAGAGATATAGCAGAATTGATAGGACTATTGTTTACAACCACTCCTAGCGCAAATAAGACGCAAAGGCCAGCGAGAGGATAAAAAATTAATAATTCCATTTCCCGTACATTTTTCTGGTGAACTCTACCCGGTCCTTAAGCTTTTCTATTGGCACGGATAGTTGTTCAAGGTTAAATTTCATTTCTTTACGATCAAGCATTGGTATTTCATAATCATCACTCATAAAAATAGCTTCTTCAGGGCAAGCCTCTTCGCAGTTTCCACAAAAAATACACACGGCATAATCGATAGTAAATTCTTTGGGCCAGCGTTCAACTTCGTTTTGTTTGCCTGTGTTTTCACCTGGAATAATGTCAATACAGTAAGCTGGACAGGCAGCCTCGCATAACCCGCAGGCTACACAATTTGGACGATTGTGCTCATTGATAGCGAGAACAGGCCGACCTCTATACGCTACCGGAATAGGGACCATTTCCTCAGGGTAATAAACTGTGAAAATCGGACGTTCTTTTTTTTGTCCTAAAAAAAATGGCACGAAACCAAATAAGTTGACGAAGAAATGGCGCGAGGTAATAAACATCCCTCTTATGATCTCAGGCAAGTAGGAGCGTTCCCACCATGTCATTTTATTAGNACGGTCAACAAAATAAGCCATATATTATATTCCTCAATATTAGTGGACTGCTAGGATCACAAGTCCAGTAACAAGAATATTTGCTAGAGAAAGTGGTAAAAGAATTTTCCACCCAAGCTTCATGATTTGATCGTAGCGAAATCTTGGGAGGGTCCATCGAATAGTCATTTGAAACCAAATAAAGAAAATTACCTTGGCAAAAAATACCGCAATGTGAATGAGCATAAGAACAAGGTTCGCACCATTAGCTCCTAAAAAGTCTAACCAAGAAAGGATGGTGGCTGCTGAAAGAAATGGTATGTGCCACGCTCCAAAAAATAAAATAGTAACGATGGCCCCGATGGTCACCATCTCTATAAACTCGGCCATAAAAAACATGCCAAACTTAAGTCCGCTATACTCGGTAAAATAACCTGCAACTAACTCCGACTCTGCTTCAGGTGCATCAAAAGGAATACGCTTGTTTTCTGCAATGGATGCTGCAAGAAACATAAAGAATCCAAGTGGCTGCATAAAAAATCCCCAACTCAAGAAATCTTCTTGAGCAGCGCCTATTTCAGTTAACTTCATTGATCCAAAAACCATAAGCACTCCAATAATCGTCAGCCCCATTGTAACTTCGTAGGAAATCATTTGAGAGGCTGTCCGCATTGAGCCTAGAAGGGACCAATTATTATTAGAAGCCCAGCCGGATATTACATAGCCATAAGTAGCTAT
>JGI26238J51125_1000905_pt1 | contig 10641 bp, 11 predicted proteins | sample SaaInlV_100m_DNA_FD_51125 | JGI IMG/M metagenome (IMG submission 51125) | reverse complement strand
AGGTGTAATTCCTCCTATTTTTGCCTCTAGTATCATATTATTTCCTGCAACGTTAGGTGGATGGTTTTCGCAAACAGAGGGTATGGGATGGTTGGCAGATATTACTTCAAGTATTTCTCCAGGACAACCGCTGTATATAATGTTCTATGGCGCAGCAATAGTCTTTTTTACTTTTTTCTATACTGCACTAACCTTTAATGCGAAAGACACAGCAGATAATTTACGTAAATCAGGCGGTTTTATACCAGGTATTAGACCAGGACAGCATTCGGCAGATTATATTGATGCTGTAACTTCTAGATTGACAGCAGTTGGTGCAGTATATATTACAGCGGTGTGTTTATTGCCTGAGTTTTTAATTCTTTATTGGAATGTGCCTTTCTATTTTGGTGGTACTAGTCTTTTGATTATTGTTGTTGTTGTAATGGATTTTATAGCGCAAGCACAATCTCACATGATGTCTAACCAGTACGAAGGCCTAATGCGTAAGGCAAATTTAAAGTAAGGATTATTTATGAAAGTAAGAGCATCAGTTAAAAAAATTTGTAAAAATTGCAAAATTATTAAAAGACATGGAGTTATCCGTGTCATCTGTAAAGAGCCCCGTCACAAGCAGAGACAAGGATAATGACATTGACAGGCATTGATTTACAAAGTAAAATTGCACGATTTTTCAACTTTAAAATTTTGGATGGAAAAGTTCTCCATTCAAACTTAGTATTTATTGGATAGGTAGAGTCTATGGCACGTATTGCAGGAATAAACATTCCAACACATAAGCACATTGTGATTGGATTACAATCTATTTTTGGTATCGGAGAAACGAGGTCAAAATTAATTTGTAAAACATTAAAAATAGAACCTAGTACAAAGGTTTCTGAGTTAACTGAAGATCAGTTAGAATCTATTCGTAATTCCGTTTCTCAGTATGAAGTCGAAGGTGATTTGAGACGTGAAGTAGCTATGAATATAAAACGCTTGAGAGATTTGGGGTGTTATCGCGGTATTCGTCACAGAAAAGGCCTGCCTTTACGTGGACAAAGAACAAAAACTAACGCTAGAACTCGAAAGGGTCCTCGTCGTTTAATTAAATAATTAAGGCATAAGATATTATGGCACAAGAACAATCAGCTAAAAAGAAGTCTAAAAAAATTGTTTCAGATGGTATTGCACATATTCATGCAACATTTAACAACACTATTGTAATGATTACAGATCGTCATGGAAACACACTCTGTTGGGCTACTTCTGGCGGTGCAGGTTTTAGAGGGTCAAGAAAATCAACTCCTTTTGCAGCGCAAGTTGCAGCTGGAAACTGTGGTGAAAAAGCGCAAGCTTTTGGCATGAAGAACCTTGAAGTGAGAGTTAAAGGTCCAGGCCCTGGAAGAGATTCAGCAATCCGAGGCCTTAATGCACAAGGGTTAAAAATTCAATCAATAACTGATGTGACGCCTATACCTCATAATGGCTGTCGTCCTTCTAAGAAACGAAGAGTATAAGGGTAAATTATGGCAAGATATACAGGTCCTACATGTAAATTAGCTCGCAGAGAAGGTGTTGACTTAGAACTGAAGAGCGGTATTAGATCAATTGATTCTAAATGTAAATTGACTCAACTCCCTGGTGTTCATGGTGCTAATGCTAGGCGTCAAAAAGGCAGTGAGTATGGCCTTCAGTTGCGTGAAAAACAGAAAGTTAGACGTATTTATGGAATCTTAGAAAAGCAGTTCAGCTTATACTATAAAAAAGCTAGCTCTAAAAAAGGACCAACTGGCGAAAATTTATTATCGCTTCTTGAATGTCGTCTTGATAACGTTGTCTATCGAATGGGTTTTGCTTCTACCCGTGCAGAAGCAAGGCAGCTCGTGTCACATAAATCAATTGTAGTAAATGGCAAGGTTGTCAATATCCCTTCATTTCAGGTAAGTGTAAATGATGAAATTGCTGTTAGAGAAAAAGCAAAAAAACAAAGTCGAATTCAACTCGCTGTTGAGATATCTGGCCAAAGCGGGTTATCTGAGTGGGTTGATGTTGATAACAAAGCATTAAAAGGTGTATTTAAAAATGTACCTGCGCGTGATGAACTATCTTCTGATATTTCAGAACAATTAATCGTTGAATTGTATTCTAAATAGGAATTAAATATGCAAGGAAGTGCAAGAGATTTTCTAAAACCAAAGCTAGTAGATTCAGTTGAGTTATCTAAAAATGAGTACCGCGTTGTACTTGAGCCATTTGAGCGTGGATTTGGACATACATTAGGTAATTCAATAAGAAGAACACTTTTATCTTCAATGGTAGGTTCTGCAATTACTGAAGTTGCTATTGATGGTGTAATGCATGAATTTTCTTCAATTGAGGGAGTTCAAGAAGATGTACTCGATATTTTGCTTAATCTTAAAGAAGCTTCTATTGGCCTCAATGCAAGTGAAAGTGCTACCGTAATTATTGAAAAAGAAGGCCCTAGTCAACTAACTGTTGCTGATATTGAAACTAACGGTGTTGATGTTTCTGTATTTAATCCAGAAAAAGTTATTGCTACAATAAATGAGGGTGGCAAAATAAGAATGACACTTTCTATTGCTACAGGTGTTGGTTATGATGTTGCTATTTCAAGAGCGGTTGACTCTGAGACTATTGGTAGTATCCAGTTGGACGCGAGCTTTTCACCAATCAAACGAGTAAGCTTTACGATTGAATCTGCTAGGGTTGAGCAAAAAGTTAACCTAGATAGACTTAATATAGTAATTGAAACAAACGGTTCGGTTGATGCAGAAGAGGCAGTAAAGCGAGCAGCTACAATTCTTCAAGATCAGCTTTCATCATTTGTTGAATTAGAACCAGTTGTAGAAGAAGAGCCACAACCAACATCTGATGATTTCCCTCCAATGTATCTATCTGCTGTTGATGAGTTAGAGTTAACGGTGCGTTCTGCTAACTGCTTAAAAGCCGAGCAAATATATTATATTGGCGATTTGATTCAAAAGTCTGAGCAAGATTTATTAAGAACTCCAAACTTGGGTCGTAAGTCACTTAATGAAATAAAAGAAGTATTAACTGAAAAGAATTTAGANCTTGGNACAGAGATTGAAAACTGGCCACCAGTTGACTTAATGAGTGAATAAGGATAAATAATGAGACACAGAAAGTCAGGTAGACAACTAAACAGAAATTCATCGCACAGAAAGGCTATGTTTAAGAATATGGCGAACTCATTGTTGTTGCATGAGACAATTAAAACAACCTTGCCAAAAGCAAAAGAGCTTAGGCGTGTTGTTGAACCTCTAATTACAAGAGCAAAGTCAGATAGTGTTGCTAATCGTCGCCACATTTTTTCAAAGTTAAGAGATGATGCAATGGTTGCAAAATTATTTACTAAGGTTGGTCCATTTTATAAAGACCGTCCTGGCGGCTATGTTCGTATTCTTAAGGCAGGATTTCGTCCTGGAGATAAAGCTCCTATGGCGTTAGTTCAATTAGTAGACTTTGAAAGTGTTGAAGAGGTTATTATTGAAGCGCCAAAAGAAGAAACTAAAACTAAAGCACCAAAAGAAGAATCTTAAAGGAATTATTATATGCCATCAATTAAAGTAAGAGAGAACGAGCCATTTGATATTGCACTTCGTCGTTTCAGACGTCTATGTGATAGAGCTGGTGTTATTACTGATGTTAGAAAAAAAGAGTTTTTTGAAAAGCCAACTTGGGTTAATAAGCGCAAAAAAGCCGCTGCTGTTAAGAGAACTCACAAAGAAATGTCCAAAAACCGTATTCACCGTAAACGTATGTATTAAGCGCTTTCTTTAGTGCAAGCGTAATTCAAAATATGTCTCAGCTAAAACAACTCATTACCAACGACATGAAGTTGGCAATGAAAGCCAAAGACAAGTCAGCTCTTAAGGCAATTCGTATGATTCTTGGGGCAATCAAACAGAAAGAAATTGATGACCGAATTGAGTTAGATGATGCTCAAGTTTTGGTAGTCATTCAAAAAATGGTTAAGCAGCGTAAAGACTCTATTTCTCAGTTTGCTGATGCTGGCCGCACTGATTTGGTTGAAGTTGAAGAATCAGAGCTTTCATTATCAATAATTATATGCCTGAACAGTTAAGTGACGATGAAGTTGATGCTGCTGTGACTAAAGCAATCGCTGATTCTGGGGCTGATTCTATGAAAGACATAGGAAAGCTTATGGGGATACTTAAAGGTCAGCTAGATGGAAAAGCAGACATGGGTGATGTTTCTCAACTTATCAAGGCAAAACTGTCTTAAATTTAGTAGTTAACTTAAGTTTTTAAACCAATCTTATAAGACGTTGGCGTTAATTGTGTTTGATCTATAAACCACCTAATAAATGAAGAAGGATCTGAATATCCAAGTTTATATGAGACAACTTTAACTGAAAATCCCTCCTTCAACATATTTTTTGATTTCATTAGTTTATAGTTGTTAAATACTTGCCGAAAAGTTGTTTTATCTCTGGATAAATTATTACGAAGTGTGTTCACACTTATACCTAACTGATTAGATATTTCCTGAATACTAATATTGTTGTAGTGATTTTCATAATTACTCATTAAGATCTCTATTTTTTCAGTAAGAGTTCTATTGACAGCTTTCTCTTCCAAACTTTTTATTGCAATTGAACTTAAATAAGAAACAAGTTTAGGATTTGAAATACTACTTTTTTTTAAATAATTATTCTGACTAACAGTAATTGACGTCTCTGTACTTTTAAGATTAATCGGGCAATTAAATATAGATTTTTCTTTTAAGCTGACATCAATTGCATTTATTTTTGTATTTATATATTTAATTTGAAATCGTTTAGATCTAATAAATACAGCAAGCATTGAGAGACATAAATTCTCATATATTGAAGGATGCTTAACTTTTTGGTCTGCAATAAATTGAATTTTAACAGCGCTTTGTTCCTCTTTGATTAAGACATTGATACCTTCTAGCTCAATATTAATATAAGCTTTAAGTAGTTTAAATCCTTCTTTCAAATGCCTAGAGTAGACAAACATTAACCCTAAGGCCTCAGCATAGTTTGGTCTTATTTGAGCGAGTCTTGCATAATTTATTGTAATCAAGTCATCATTAAAAACAGATTCTGCTTCAATAAAAAAATTTAAAAACATATTAATCGGCAGCACTAAATTTTGATTTGATAATATCGATTCTGATAAGCCAATTCTATTGCATATTTCACCCACCTCTTTTGGGTATATTTGTTGCAGTCTAAAGATTGACCTCCAGGCCATACTGTTAATATTCATGTGTTAATAGAAATAATAAAGGCTCTAATAATTATGATAAAGTATCAATATTTTATTATATTATGTCAACTAAAATTATATTTATTTAACTATACTTGTTACTCAATTAGTTAAATGCCTATTTGTTATTCTTTAGGCGCTAAATAAGGATAAATTTTATGCTTGAAACAATATTTCAATATTCACTACTTTCATTTCTGCTTTCTATAGTTCTACTTTTAATTGTATTAGTAAAGACACAGGTAAAAATTTGGCAGATATGGCTTTTAGCTATAGGACTAACTTACCCAGGTGCCGTCATTGCTAATCATCTAGGTGCACAGATCATACTATCTATATTAGTTCTACTAGGAATATTTCTTATTCCTAGCATTAGACTTTTAATATTTACAAAGCCACTTTTTAATTCAATGCGAAAATCACTACCTCCAATTGGCTTAACAGAAAGGATTGCACTTGAAGCGGGAAGCGTTTGGTGGGATGCAGAATTATTTCAAGGTAATCCAAATTGGAAGCAATTATCAGATCTTGAAGCTACTGAGTTGACAGATGAAGAACAAAGCTTTGTAGACAATGAAGTTGAAACACTGTGCTCTATGATTAATTCGTATGACATTGTTGCTAATCAAGACCTACCTAAAGAGGTTTGGAAATATATCTTTGATAAAGGCTTTTTAGGCTTAATTATTCCAAAAGAATTTAATGGCCTTGGATTTTCACACTTTGCACACGCTATTATTGTAGGGAGACTTTCTTCGGCCTCACAATTTTTAGGNATNTCTGTTATGGTTCCAAATTCATTAGGGCCAGGCGAATTGCTTTTAAAGTATGGTACAGATGATCAAAAACAATACTANTTACCNCGCTTAGCTAAGGGGAAAGAGATTCCATGTTTTGGACTAACCTCGACAGTTGCAGGTTCTGATGCNGGATCATTAATNGATAATGGTATCGTCTGTTATGGTGAGCATGAGGGCAATGAAGTATTAGGATTAAGGTTGAACTGGGAAAAGCGATACATAACTCTTGCCCCTATTGCTACAGTTATAGGGCTGGCTTTTAAGGCATATGACCCAGATAACTTATTACCAGTTGATCACCCTCTTCATGAGAAAAATGATTTAGGTATTACATGTGCACTTATCCCTCGCAATACTAAGGGTTTGAGTATAGGTACACGTCATCGACCAATTGGAGAGCCATTTCAAAATGGCCCTATCTATGGAAAAGATGTCTTTATACCTATGGACTGGATTATTGGTGGTGACAAGATGATCGGCCATGGCTGGAGAATGCTAATGGAAAGTCTAAGTGTTGGTAGAGGTATATCGCTTCCTGTTACTGGAGCATCAGCTACACAAGCCATGCTCCTAACTACAAGTACATATTCACAAACTCGCGAACAATTTGGTATACCTATAGCAAATATGGAAGGAATTCAAGAGAAGCTTTCAAATCTTGCTACCAATGCTTTCAGAGCTACGGCAAACATCAACTTGTCGACTTGGGCGCTTGATGCTGGACATAGACCATCAATCATTTCAGCTATAGTTAAGTATCGAAATACTCAACTACTTCAACAATCCTCGATTGATGCAATGGATATTCATGGCGGCAGAGCAGTTATGCAAGGTAAAAGAAACTATGTTGCCAATGTCTATGCGGGCGCTCCAGTCGCAATTACTGTTGAGGGTGCAAACATATTAACTAGAAGCTTAATGATCTTTGGACAGGGCTTGATTAGGTGCCATAAAACGATGCTGGATGAGCTAAATGCTCTCCATGACGACAGTAAAAATTCATTAAAAAATTTTGACAAGGCTCTAGTTAAACATGTCAGTAACTTCATTAATAATATAGCAAGAGCAATTATATTTTCATGGACTCGAGGTCGATTAGCAAAACCTTATGGCGACTTAACTACTAAGACTTACTATCGCAACTTATCAGTCTTATCTGCAAAGTTTGCTTGCATAACTGATATTGCTTCATTGCTATTAGGAGGCTCTCTAAAGAGAAAAGAGATGATCTCTGGTCGTTTTGCGGATGCAATTTCTGCAATGTATGAAATCAGCTCATGCCTGAAACTATACGAGGAAAAATTTCAAAACGATGATAATGTAAAAAGTGTCCTTAAGTTATCCATTCTTGGATTAGTAAAAGAAGCCGACATGGCTATGATGGAAAATATAGAGAGTATGCCAATTAATAGATTTTTTAAGGCGATATTGAAGTTCTTATTTTTTCCATTTTCAGTTTCAAGAGCTAAAATTGATGACAGATTAATAATCTCTACTTCTAAATCTATTAGCAATATAGATTGGCTATTAGAAAACTTATCTACCTGCATGTGTGCAAACNTAAAAGAGATTCCAGGTCATCCGTTCTATATTTTNTTTCAAGGCTATGAGGCAGGCATCAAGCTAAAAGTACTTAGAAAAAAAGCGAAAAAAGCAGGGTATAAGTACCAGCCAAGCATAACACTAGAGCAATGGTTACAGGGCTTAGTTGATAATAAAACTTTAACGAGCCAAGAAAGGGACGACTGGTTGAGACTGAATGATGTNGTTCTCGAATCTCTTAAGGTCGACGATTTTGAAAATGAAGAGACGTAAATTAATAGGAAAACTATGAAACAATATTTTGATAAAGCTTTTAGCAAGATTGCTGTACTCGGTTCAGGAACAATGGGCGGTCAAATTGCAGCACACTTTGCTAATTTAGGATTTGAGGTTGTAATGTTCGATACTAGTCATGAGGCTATATCTAAATCACTTAACATGATGAAAAAATTGAAGCCTACACCTTTGGCAAGTCAGTCAGTTATTGGATTGATTAAAACCTCAACATATGACACCATGGATGTTTTATCTAAATGCGATTTCATAATAGAATCTGTTGTTGAAAATTTAGACATCAAAAAACAGCTATTTTCTAATATTGCACCTTATGTAAATGATGATGCGGTATTAGTAACAAATACCTCTGGCTTATCAATTCAAAAAATTGCTGAGCATTCACCAGAGAGTTTAAGAAGTCGAATTTTTGGAGTCCACTTCTTTAACCCTCCTAGATATTTGCCATTGGTTGAATTAATTCGAACTTCATTTAGCGATGAAAAGTTACTTCATAAGGCTGAGGGCTTCATTACTTCTGCTTTAGGCAAAGAGGTTGTTTATGCAAAAGACAGCCCGGCTTTTATTGCAAATAGAATAGGTGTTTTTTCTTTTTTAGCTGTTTTAAAGCATGCAGAAAACTTCTCTCTTTCCGCAGATACGGTCGACGCTTTAACTGGCAAGAGAGTTGGGAGGCCTGCAAGCGCTACATTTAGAACGCTTGATGTTGTTGGTCTTGATGTTATGTCTAACGTTGTCAAAAATATTTATGAAAATGCCAAAGACGACCCTTGGGTAGAGTTATTTAAACTTCCAGATTGGATAGACAATTTAATTGCAGAAGGCTCTCTTGGAAGTAAGACTAAAAAAGGAATATATGAAAAAATAGGTAAGGATATTTATGTTTATGATCCTGCCTCAGATGAATATAGACTGTCAGATAAAACCATTAGTGCAGAAGTCAAAAAAATCCTGAAAGAAAACGGAAATATCGAAAACTCTTTACTCACCCTTTCCAAATCTGATGATCCTCAAGCTCAATTTTTATGGTCTGTTCATCGAGATGTATTTCATTATGCTTGCTACCAACTTGAGCATGTTGCTGAAACAGTTAGGTGTGTTGATCTAGCTCTAAAATCAGGCTTTGCATGGCAGAGAGGTATATTTGAACAAGTTCAACTCACAGGATGGAGTGAAGTAAGAGATAGCTTGAACGTGGATATCAATAATGGAACAGCCCTCTCAAGCGAGTCTTTACCATCTTGGGTTCTTGATAAATCCTTTGTTTATTCAGATGAAGGAGCCTATGATCCAAATAAAAATCAATACACTCCTAGATCTTCTCACCCAGTCTATGACAGGCAGTTACTCAAACCTCTGTTAAAAGGTGAGAAGCAGCATCAACAAGAAATTTTGCTAGACGGTGAGTCAACTAAGCTAGTTAATATAGGAGATGGTGTTGCTAGCATTTCGTTTAAAACGAAGATGAATGTTTTAAGTTCAAGCGTTTTGACTGAGCTGCCAAAGTGCCTTGACTTTCTTGAAGATAATGGTTTTAATGCATTAATCTTTAAGCAGGAACAAGAGCACTTCTGTGCTGGAGCAAATCTGTATGAAATCATTTCAGCCATTAAGTTAGGCCTTTTAGAAAAAGACCCAGGCGTTACTTCAAAAGCTAAGAAGAAGGCCTTTGAATTAATGCATCCAGAGTTACCTAAACTAGGAAAACTTTACTCGATTAAAAAGATTGTTGCTATGTTGCAAGAATTATTTATGCGTTTAAAGCATGGCAAAATATTAACCATAGCAGCAGTTGATGGATTGGCTTTGGGTGGCGGTTGTGAGTTACTTTTGCATTGCAACAAAGTCGTTGCATCAATGAATTCTTATATCGGCCTAGTTGAAGTGGGTATCGGAGCTCTTCCTGCAGGTTGTGGTAGCAAGGAAATGACGCTAAGGGCGTTTACCAATAAAGAGTCAGATGATATTTTTCCATTACTTTCTAAGTACTTTGAGCAGATTGCTATGGCCAAAGTTTCTGCAAGCGCTTTAGAAGCAAAAGAGATGGGCTACTTAAAAGCTGATGATGTCATTATTGCTAACCCAAATGAATTGCTTTATGTTGCAAAACAGCAGGCATTAGCATTACTTGATTCAGGATTTAAGTCCCCTTTAGATTCAACTTTTAAAGTTGTTGGTAAGGCGGGTTATGCCAATATTATGGCACAGGTCGCAAATCTTCATGAAGGGCATTTTATATCGGAGCATGACAATTATATTGTTACTCATCTTGCTAAAGTAATGACTGGTTCAAAAGTTGAAGAAAATACTACGGTTAATTCACAAATGATTCTAGATCTTGAAAGGAAGTATTTTATTAAACTCTTAAGCACTAAGAAAACTCAGGACCGAATTGAATACATGCTGAGAAATAGTAAACCACTTCGTAATTAATTGGAGAATATGATGAGAAAAGCTTATATTATTGATGCAAAAAGAACTCCAGTTGGTAAAGTTAGAGGTTTACTGTCTAAAACTAGAGGGGATGACTTATTAGTTCATGCGATAAAAAGTGTCCTAATAGCATCTGACGCAAGCGAAGAAATTAATAAAAATATCGATGATATTATTGTTGGTTGCGCAATGCCAGAAGGCCCTCAAGGGCTTAACATTGCTCGCATAGCAACATTACTTGCTGGCTTGCCAGACTCGACTCCAGCATACACTCTCAATAGATTTTGCTCATC
>JGI26238J51125_1000902_pt1 | contig 10664 bp, 15 predicted proteins | sample SaaInlV_100m_DNA_FD_51125 | JGI IMG/M metagenome (IMG submission 51125) | reverse complement strand
ATTTAACCCTTCTTCCCAGAAAGGAGTCATGCCAACTTTGTATATTTCATAAACTGGGATTGTTTTCTCTCCCAAAGTAGAAGCAGCTGCGCTTGAAAATACGGCGTTCTTACCATCCTTTAGATGATTCGTAATTACATTTGGAATCTCTGAATGTAACCAGGTTTTAGAAGCATAGCTAGGACTACCAGGACCAGAAAATATGAAATTTGAACTTTTGAGCTGTTCAAGCATTTCAAAATATTCAACGAGTCAATATTATTAGTATTTCTTAAACTAGCTAATTTAATTTCTATCTGGACACTTTTTTTGAAAAATAGCTGTAATTTATCAACGAGTACATCTGCATTTTCTTGAAATCCAAAAGGAGTGTCTATTAAAAATGCATTTACCTTGTTATCTAACATTTCAACAAACTTTCTATGAACAGAAACAAGCGCAGGACTAGTTTCTCCTGAACCCATGATTGCAATGCTACCTTTAACTATTTCCATTTAAACTATTATAGGGATTTCTNGAATCTTCCATAAAATGTATAATTAAAGTATGTTAAAACTTATTATCAAGATTCTTGAAGTNTTTACTTTGGATTACATACCTAAGTTCCCNATTTCTATGAGAACACGNCTATTTTANATAATTTTGCCTCTCAGAAAATATAGAGANAAGATNCGCATGAGCAAACCAGTTAATCAGGTAACTTACCAAGAAAGAGTTGAATTNGCAAAAGTTTCTCGTGACGGTATAAATTATTCTGGGATTAAATTAAATGAATTTCATCCAGATATCGAGATAACAAAGATGGAAAATGCTAAATTCAATACTCACAAGCTAAGTCCAAAGAATCCTAAAACAGATGCATATGCAATATATTTTCATGGAGGAGGTTATTATTCTGGAAGTGTAATCTCTCATAAGAATCTGTTATCTCAAATTACAGCATCAATAAATATGGTTACTTATATATTTGAATATAGACTCTCTCCTGAAGCCGTATTTCCAAATGCGCATGATGATGCAAAAGAAATAGTTACTTTTCTAGATAATATTGAAGAAGGTAAGAATTCAATATGGATAGGTGAATCTGCTGGTGGTGGATTAGCAACTGGATTATGCGTCGATGACAAATTCCCACTTAGACCTAAAAAACTAGTACTTATGTCGCCATGGCTAGATTTATCTGATAAAAATAAAGATAGAAATTTTCTCAAAAATAAAGATATTTTAATTTTATTAGATGGGATGCATATGATGGGGGAGTATTATTCAGGAGATCATGATCCGTCAAATCCAATTCTCTCACCTGTTTTTGCAGATATAAAATCATTTCCAGATGTTCTAATTCAAGTCTGCTCTAATGAGTTGCTTTATAACGATGCAGTTGAATTCTCTAAAAAATTAGAACTGATTAACAGTAAACATGAGCTACAAGTTTGGGATGATTTGTGGCATGCTTGGCAGTTCTTTCCTATTAAAGAAGCAGAAGAAGCAAGGGAAAAGATAACAAAATTTATTAATACAGAGTCTTACTCTTCATCTAAGTGATGTAATGCAAACCCGTAGGGGAGCTCTAATCGATTCTCCCTCATTACCTTGTTGTTAGTAAGTAAATCTATTGTTTTTCCATTTTCTGTTATTAATCCACTATTGACAACAATACTTTTTGGACAAATTTCTAAGGCCATCGGCAAATCGTGAGTAACAAGAACTATAGAGATTTCTAATGACAGTAATATATCAATTAGTTCTCTTCGTGAAGAAGGGTCAAGATTAGAGCTGGGCTCGTCAAGTACCAAAAGCTGGGGCTTAGATGCAAGGACACTAGCAATAGCGACTTTTCTTTTTTGTCCAAAGCTTAGGTGATGTGGAGCTTTTTCCTGATAATCATTCATTCCAACCATTTTTAATGCTTCTTCAGCGTTTTCCNTACTGGCCTCTTCTGAAAACCCAAAATTCTTTGGACCAAACATAACATCTTCTAAGACAGTAGGCATGAACAACTGATCGTCTGGATCTTGAAAAACAACGCCTACGGTTTTTCTAATTTCAGCTAAATTATCTTCAACGAACTCTACATTATTTAATTTAATAGAGCCGTCCAATTCACCAAGAATGCCATTTAAATGAAGTATTAGGGTAGTTTTTCCCGCACCATTTGGTCCAAGTATTCCGAGAGAATCACCCTCTTCAAGGTCAAAGCTAATTTCATTAAGAGCTTTGTAGCCGTCTGGATATTCGTAGGTTAAATTAGAGATTTCTAAATACTTACTCATAAGCTAATATCCAAGACCAAAACGAAGACTGATATTGCTGTGAGAAACATGAGATAATTTGATTTGGTATATTCTCTATCTTGTAATTCAATCACACCATTAAAACCTCTTGAAATCATTGAAAGATAAACTCTTTCACCACGTTCGTAGCCTCTAATTAGCATAGCCCCTGAGGCATAGGCTATGGGAAGTAAAGTCTTAATGCCCTTCTCTATATAGCCTCGAGATTGCATTGAAATTTTTACTCTTTTAAATTCATCTATAAAAACATCAATGTATCTGATAGAAAAGGACATTATTGCGATTATTATTGATGGCAATCTAAGCTTCTGAAGNCCNTAAATTATTTCAATGTTAGTAGTTGTGGCAGTAAGAATAATTCCCATTGAAAGACCAGCTGTGGCCTTAAAGAGTATTGCAAACATCTCCAGTAGGCCAGTTTTATAGACATCAAAGGTAAAGATTGTTGTTACTACATCATTATTACCACTACTTAAAAAGGGCAAAAATAGTGCAAATAAGATGAAGGGAATATCTATAGTTAGTCTCTTGAAATAAGTCTTGATCGGAATTTTTGAATATCTAATAATAAGAAAAACTATAAGTGCATGGGATAGAATTTGAATGGGATTAATAATTTTTGAAAAAGCAATTGAAATGACAATCAACAATACAGAAAGAATTTTNAGTTGAGGACTTATGCTATGAAGTTGTGATTTACCATGAAGAGATAAATGGTGAGAGTGTGTTGTTTGCATAAGTTCATATTAATGCAAACAGTTTGCAAATAGAATTATTATTTACAGTTTCCGCAGGCTCCAGAATAAATAAAATTATTATGGATTTTTGTAAACTGTGTCTCTTGGATCAACAGGCTATTAATTTTATTGTAGGTTTTAGAGCTAACATCTAAAATTTTATTACAATTTATACAAATTATGTGCATAGTGTTTTCATTATTCTTTAAAAAATAAATTCCCGAACCGTGCGCCTGGTGAAGGTGTGATATTAATCCTATTTCTCCCAATAGTTCTAAAGTTCTGTAAACAGTAGCAAGGTCTATATTTGTATTTTTTTTAATTACCTTTTGGTATATTTCGTCAACAGTAAAGTGTGCGTGTCCAGAATCCTCAAGAATTTTACAGATAAGTTCTCTTGATTGAGTTACTCTATGACCCTTTTTCTTAATTTGACTTATCAATTCCATGTTCAAAGTATAATTTACTTAAACAAAAAAATTAATTTTATGAAAAATTCAATTATTAAAATACTAAACAGATATAGCTTAATTTATTTACCATTTGGATGGGTTGTCGGTTTAGCAGTCATTTTTATTGCTTATAAGCCTATTGCTATTTTATATTTTTTAAGCTTTGCAGTACTGGGTTTATTTTTTGGTCTCTATTTATTTACTTCAAATAGAGGTAAAGTTATAGATGATCATGACTTTGCAGCAAGTCCATTTACAATTATTGAGTTTTATTCTGATTATTGACTTGGATGTAGTGCTTCAAAATTCATAGTTAATGAATTCAAAAAAAACAAACCACAAATCCCAATTGTCTCTGTCAATGCTTCAAAGAAGGATTACAACGAGATAGTTGAGAAGTATGGTTTAGAATTTACACCAACTTATGTTCTCGTTGATAACAATGCTGAAAAAATTTATAAAAGAGTCGGTAATTTCAAACTAGAAAAATTCACATCCCTTACAACATAATTATGCTATTTTATCTCCAACAGATGCATTTTTTTCTGGTGACAATAGCTCAACTGTACGATCTTTAGAAATTGAACCCAACACCAAGCATTGACTCATTATTGGACCAATTTGTCTATCACCAAGATTAATTATTGCGATACATTTCCTACCAAGGAGTGATTCTTTAGTGTAATTTGTCACCTGAGCACTAGTTTTTCTAATTCCAATTTCTTTTCCAAAATTTATTTTGATAATATAGGAAGGATTTTTTGCTTCAGGAAAGTCTAGAACATCAAGAATCTCACCAACTCGAATATCTAGTGAAGTAAAATTTTTTAAGTTATCCTGTCCCATAATTCAAAGTTAATTGCATAATTAAAGGATGTCAAAAATTCTATTACTTTCAGCTGGTACTTCAGAAAATTCTGGTAATAAAAAGGCAGCCCAGTATGCACTAGGGTATTTAGAAGAAAAAGAAATTAAAACATATCTATTTGATAACCTATACAGCGAAATACCTTTCATATTAGAGGGGGGTATAGTCCAACCAGATAAAATTATTGAGATAAGAGATGCTCTAATTGAATGTGATCAAATAATAATTTTTAGTCCGGTTTTTAATGGTGGATATGCGTCTCATCTTAAAAATACATTAGATTGGCTCTCCCTTGCATTCAATAATTATAAATACAATGAACTTTTTCAAAATAAAAAAGCAGCAATTGTATCTGCGGTACTTGGTAAAGGCGGAAATTCTTATGACGCTTATAATTCACTTTCCAGCCAACTTGAGAATTATGGTTTAAACGTTTTTAAAGACTTTTATTTATTTTCCTCAGAAAATAATTTAGATAAAAAGCTTGAAGAAAGTACTCAGCATCCAGATTTTAATACTTTCTTAGATGAATATTTAGGAAGTTAAGTTCTCACTTACTTTTAAATAAATTAAATTAGTAAGTTCGTCAATATCATAATCTTCTATATTTGTAATTGGATCTAATATTTGGACATGAATTTGTCCAGATTTAAACCAAACTGATCCTTTAATCATTAAGTTGTGTGAATTGTGTGTTACAACAGGAATAATTGGTAAATTAAACTGTTTAGCAACATGCGCTGCCCCTTTTTTAAAAGGAAGCAATTCTTTTTGATTACTTCTTGTGCCTTCAGGGAAGATCATTATGGAGTTTTTATTGTCAATAACTTTTGAATAGACTCATTAATTTTTGGAAGATTCATTTGAGCATTTTTTCTGTCTATTCGAGGAAGGCCAAGAATTTTAAGAACACGACTTAATATAGGTATTCTAAAAAGCTCAGTCTTAGTAAGAAATCTAATTGAAACGGGTAGGGCGGTAATATGAGTAAATATATCAAGAGTGGAAGGATGATTAGAGATAACAACATAACTCTGAGATGAGTCTATTTTTTCAGCACCGGTGACTTTTAAATCTATCCCTGCAGCTATTAATCCCGATAAACCAAAAATGTTGTATAGTCTTGTACCTAGGATTTTACCGTTAGGTAAAAAAGAAGCGAAGATAATTACTAATAAAAGAATTACAAAAAAGGTTATATATAAAGGAAATAACATAAATGTTCGAAGCATGTCTTTAGGGGTTATTTGAAGACTCATAAAGCTATCTTATACATATTTTTTAATTTTCTATTAATAAGTAATTATAACAATTTACCTAAGGTCAAAATAAGGAATAACTAATTGGACAACTGGTCCAATTGATATGGCTATTACAACTGAAGATAAACCAACAGTTCCACCAAGTAACCAACCCAGAGTTAGTGCAGTAACTTCTATTACATTCCTAGCCATTCCAATTTTCAATCCCTTGCTTTCGAGACCCACCATTACGCCATCTCTTGGCCCAGAGCCCATGTCTGCTCCTACGTATATTGCGGTTCCAGAGCCTATACAGAGTATTCCTATAAAGACAAATATCCACTTAAGGACTAAAGTTTCAGCATTAAGATCTAAACTAATTACTAGATCTGCAACAGTACCTATCCAGAAAATATCAACAAGGGTTGCAATTCCAGGTTTTTGTTTTAGTGGTATCCATAGAAGTGTTACAAAAATGCCTGTAGCTATGATTGCATTCCCAAAGGTGAGGCTTGTATTGAGGGAGATGCCTTCGTGAAATACTCCCCACGGACCTAGCCCTAAATTTGATGAAAAATTTAATGCAACGCCGGTACCGATTAAAGTTGTTCCTACTAATACTTGTATTACTTTTCTTGAGGTTAAAGCCATATTCAAATCTAGCATTTTATGTCTTTAAAGAATCAGTACTACAATAAAAATATGAAAAAATTGTTAATCTTAATTCTATTCTTTTCATTCTGTTCATCTCAAGATACAGTATCAGATGAGGAGATATCTATTGAAACTACAATTTTAGAGATTCAAGAAACTGATGATACATCCACAACAACAAGTATAGAGGTTACACAACTGGAATCTTTTGATGGAGCCATTTACACAGTGAATAAAGAATTAAGTACAGTCAGCTACCTTGCGCCTAAACAATTTCTCAATGCTAATTTAGAGATAGTAGAGGGGATAACTAATGAAGTTTCTGGAGATTTCGAATTAACCCTAGGAGAGTGTGATTTAGCTGATTCTTGTTTACAGGTTAGAAACTTATCCATAACTGCCGATTTATCGACATTGAAAAGTAGTAGCAGTATACGAGATGGTGCCATCAAGACTAAATGGCTAGAGTCAAAAATCTTCCCAAATGCGGTTTATAGTGTTGATGAAATTGTATTACCAAATAATAATTTTGATTCCAAAATAGATGAGACAATAGTAGGCGTTCTCAGTATCAGAAATATTGAGATAAACGTACCTTTTTCAATAACAGCTTTTATGGAAGATGATAAGGTTTATGTTTCAGGTGTTACTGAAATTGATACAACCTGGTTTGGCTTTGATGCACCTACAAAATTTAATGCATGGGAAGTTTTGAACCCTATCGGTATAAAGATATCGATAGTAGCTGAAAAATAAGAATTGAAATCACACCTCGTATATGAAGAGTTAAAACTACCTTACAAAATACATGACGAGCCTTATGCAGCTGTCTCGATTTTAGTNTATAAAGAAAAAGAAGTTCTTTTTATTAAAAGATCAAANGACATGCCAACCCATAAAGGCCATATTGCTTTTCCTGGAGGAAAAAAAGAACAAAGAGATTTAAATATTGTAGAAACTGCTGTAAGGGAAGCATCTGAAGAACTATTAATTTTAAAAAATGATGTTGAACCTTTTGGTATCCTAGAACCAGTCGACACTATAGAATTTAAATACAATGTTTTTCCTATTATATGTAGGTTGCATAAAAAACCAGAATCCTTCAACAAGTCAGAAGTACAGGAAATTTTTTTCGTTTCTATTGATGAATTAAGTAATCAACAAAACTGGAGGTTTAGAGGAATATATCCCAATGATTGGATATTTAAAATCCGTAATGAGACTCTTTGGGGTGCAACAGCAAAAATGACACGGGAGTTACTTGGCTTAGCGTGAATTTGTGAGTTCATCTTTTACTGCTAGATAAAGAGAGATAAATATCATTGTCAATGTGACAAAAAATATATTACTTATAACTTCGTCTAGAAAAATGTATCCAACTATTATTCCAACAATTGGAACAATATAATCAACAAGAGTTGTAAACGTAGCGGAAAGTCTTTTGATGGTGTAAAAAAATAACGAGTAGTTGAAAATATCTATAAACACTAAACCAAGAAGCTTCAAAATCTCTAGCTGGGTTAAAAAGACCACTCTTCCACCAAGGAAATTAAACAATACTATTGAGATGAGGGTTGCAGCAATCCACTGTGTTAAGAGGTAAGTTTTTGCTGGAATAATTTGTGAATCTTTTTTATTTGTAATATTACTTATTGCTAGACCCTGAACCCCAATTAAGGCTAACAATCCACCAATTAAAAGACTACCTTCCTCAGACAGTCCTGTTACCCCAGACAAAAATAATGCAATTAATCCTAGTAGACCTATCACAACAGAAGAAATTTTTAATTTAGTAATTTTTTCTTCCTTGTAAAAAAAATATACCCAAAATACTGTAAACATAGGAATTGTTGAAATAAATATACTTTGTAATCCAGACGAGATATTTTTTAAAGCATATATGAAAGTCCATCCTGGAATAAATATCGCAAGAAAGCCGGTCCAACTACCTCTTAATAAGTAATTAAAATTTATTTCAGATTTAAATTCCCTAAAGCAGTAGAAAAAAAGAATCAGTGTAACAATCGTGATACGAGATGTGACAATATAAATTTCTTCCACACCATCAATAAGTAGACTTCTATTAAGTAAACCGTGAAAACCAAATAGTGAGCCAATTAATATAATATTCCTTAATCCTGAGTATGGAGACATCGTATATTCAGGTTTCATAAGCTACTCCAAATTGATTTAAGACATTAGAATAGCAGATATGAAAACTGTTTTTTCTGGCATACAGCCAACAGGAAAAGTTCACTTAGGAAACTTTTTGGGCGCAATAAAAAATTGGGTCCATCTATCAAATGAAGAAAATAAAAACTTTTTTTGTGTTGTAGATCTTCATTCCATTACAACACACCCAGACCCCAAGGAATTGAAATCCAATATTGAACAAACTCTTAAGTTGCTAATTGCTGCGGGTATAAATTTAGATAATTCAATTATTTATGCACAAAGTAGTGTCCCTCAACATGCATATTTATCCTGGATACTCTCAAGTTTTTGTCAAGTTGGAGAACTTCAAAGAATGACACAATACAAAGAAAAAGCTGACAGTCTTGGGAGTCATGCTGGGATTTTTACATATCCTGTGCTTATGGCATCTGATATATTAATTCATAAAGCGAATGAAGTACCCGTAGGAGATGATCAAACACAACACTTAGAGTTAACTAGAAATATTGCTGAAAGATTTAATAATAAATATGGAGAAGTCTTCCCTTTACCTGAAAAATCTTCTGGAAAATCTGGGGCTAGGTTAATGTCATTGAAACATCCTGATAGTAAAATGTCTAAAAGTTCAGATGATATCAATGGCACAATTTATTTTGATGATGATAAGGATACAATAATGAAAAAATTTAAATCATCTGTTACAGATTCAGACGATAGTATTCAATATAATTTAAGTGAAAAAAAGGGGATAAGCAATCTCATAGACATATATGCTTCTATAAATGAGATGTCTCATAAGGAAGTCGAAAAAACTTTTACAGATTCCCGTTATGGAGAATTTAAAATGGCAGTTGGTGAATGTGTGGCAGAATACTTAAACCCAATTAATCTTAAATTTACAGAGCTTGAAAAAGAAAATATTTCAGAAGTAGTCGAAATCAACCTTCAAGAGGCCCAAGCTTCTGCAGAATTAACGATACAAGAAGTAAATAATATTCTAGGTCTCTGAACTCATGGTTAATAATCTACCTATTCCAGAAGAGTGGAAGAGTTTAGTTAACGAAAAGCAAAAAGAAGCNATTGAATATACAGATGGACCATTACTTATAGTTGCTGGAGCGGGATCGGGTAAAACAAGGGTATTAACATANAGGTACGCACACTTAGTCATGAACTGTTCNATAAACTACTCAAATATATTAGCAATTACTTTCACCAATAAAGCAGCAAATGAAATGAAGGAAAGAATTAGTAAGCTCTTAGGTTTGGATGTTTCACCTAAATGGATTTCTACATTTCATAGTTCTTGTGTAAAAATTTTACGCACACATGGCCAGTTAATTGGATATAAAAATAATTTTACGATTTATGATCAATCAGATTCTTCAAAACTAATAAGGAATTGTATGAGAGAAAATAATGTGGATCTNAAACAATATTCACCTAGAAGATTTCAAGCGGCTATTTCTGGATTAAAAAATATGAGAACAACCCCAGGGGAAGCCATTGAATTTGCTGAAACTTTTTTTGATGTGAAAGTTGCTGAAATTTATACTTCTTATGAAAAAAAACTAATGTTAGCCAACTCAATGGATTTTGATGATTTGCTAATTAAAACAGTAGATTTACTCGAAACAAATGAAGAAGCATTAAATTTTTGGTCATCGAAGTTCCAATATATTATGGTCGATGAATATCAAGATACAAACCTGGTGCAGTATAAGTTAATAGAACTTTTATCTTCTAGGCACAAAAATTTGTGTGTAGTGGGGGATTCAGATCAAAGTATTTATGCGTTCAGAGGCGCAGATATAAGAAACATACAAGAATTTGAAAAAGATTTCCAAAATGCAAAAATTATTACCTTAGATAAAAACTACCGATCTTCTCAAAATATTTTAGATATTGCAAATGCAGTAATTTCAAACAATCCAAGAACCCAGGATAAAAAGTTATGGACTGACAATTCAAGCGGAATGGATGTAAATGTAGCAGAATTCAGCTCCGAAAGAGATGAGGCAAAATGGATTACTTCTGAAATACAAGATATTTTAAAAAAGGATAAAAAAATGGAAATTGCTATTTTTTATAGAACAAATAATCAATCAAGAATATTTGAAGAAGAGTTAAGACGAAATAGTGTTAATTATAAAATTGTTGGAAATGTAAGATTTTACGATAGAAAAGAAATAAAAGATATACTTTCTTATTTAAACTATTTAGTAAATCCTGACGACACAGTT
>JGI26238J51125_1000892_pt1 | contig 10708 bp, 10 predicted proteins | sample SaaInlV_100m_DNA_FD_51125 | JGI IMG/M metagenome (IMG submission 51125) | reverse complement strand
ATAGATAGTATTAGGTAATTTGAGTGAATTGAAAGTAAAGTGAAATATAGAACTTTTAATCCGCTGGTCGAGCGTTCAAGTCGCTCACGCCCCACCATATACATAAAGGCCTACATTGATTGTAGGTCTTTTTTTCGTCTGCTAAAAAATACCGGGGTCATACAGGGGTCATGTTTCGCTAGAATTTATTAACCCCTCCCTCACACATCAAACGAAATTTGGACTTTAGTTGTAAACGGGTCTTTTTTTTGAAAAATTATCACAATTATTAAAAAAAAGTATAAACTTCAGTTAATCCTCATTTAAATATGAAGGGTTTTTAATTTTTTATTATTTAGGAGAAAGATATGAACTTTTTGCCAAAATCGTTGGCTGTGGGTTTTGTATTGGCGTCATTTGCTTCAGCATCCGTGCTAGCTGCAACTCACCCAGTAACAGGCGAAACTTTAGCTGATGATCAAACATTTACATATAGTATGTTAGATGAATTTACTACTGCAGATCCTCAAATGGTCGAAGATGTAGAAGGATCTTATTTTGTTCGTGACCTTTTTGAAGGTTTAATGAACCAGGACTCTGATGGTAATTTAATACCAGGTGTAGCTACCGGTTATACAACCAATGAAGCTAAAGATGTTTACACATTTACACTTCGAGATAATGCAATGTGGTCTGATGGTAATCCAGTTACNGCTCANGACTTTGTTTACGCATGGAGACGTCTAGNAGATCCTGCTACCGCTTCACCATACTCATGGTTTGCTGATATTATGGCACTCGAGAATGTTGGTGCAGTTATGTCGGGTGATTCACCAACAAGTGCTTTAGGTGTTACTGCTCTGGATAATCACACTTTAGAGGTTCGTTTGACAGCATCATTACCATATTTTGCGGCAATGACTACCCATGCCTCTACTTTTCCATCTCCTCANTGGAGAGTTAGAACATTTGGTGATGATTGGACTAAGCCAGGAAACATTGTAGGTAATGGAGCTTATGTTCTGACTGAACATATTCCAAACGAAACTGCGACTCGCGAACGTAACTCATTGTATTGGAATAATGATGCAACAATCATTGATAAAGTTGTAACACTAATTATGAATGATGAGAATACTGACTTTACTCGTTGGGAAGCTGGAGAGACAGATAAGGGTGCACTTCCATCAGGTCAGTACCCACGTTTAAAGGTTAAATATCCTGATGAGGCTATTTCATTCCCTAGATTGTGTACATACTACATGACATTTAACTTGTCACCTAGTGGACCAGAAGCATTTAAAGATGTTCGTGTTCGCCAGGCCTTGTCTTATGCACTTGACCGCTCAGTAGTTACTGATAAGATTCTTCAAGGTGGACAGATTCAAGCATTCACCTTTACACCTGGTACTACTGCAGGATTCGAAGTACCGTCAGTTGCATTTGGAGAGATGTCTCAGGATCAGCGCAATGTTAATGCTAAATTGTTACTGGCTGCTGCTGGTTATGGACCTGATAATCCACTGAAGTTTGAGTATTTGTATAACACTTCAGAAGGTCATAAAAAGATAGCAATTGCAGCACAACAAATGTGGAAAGAGACTTTGGGTGCTGAAGCTACACTTGCTAATCAAGAGTGGAAAACATTCCTCAAAACTCGTGGCGGTCAAAACTTTGATGTCGCTCGAGGTGGCTGGTGTGGTGACTATAACGAAGCATCTACTTTCCTTGACCTGATGACAACACCTTCAGGTTACAATGATGGCAAATTCAGCAACGCTGAAGTTGATGAATTAATGATATCTGCTAGGACTATGTCTGATGCAACAAGCAACTACACACGTGTTGAAGAGATTATGGCAAACGAAATGCCTATAATCCCTGTATATCATTATACGGGTGTGTTTATGCTTAGAAATAATCTTAAAGGCTGGCCTTTCAACAACGTTGAGCAGAATGTTTACTCACGTGATTTATATAAAGTTGCAGACTAGCATTTTGTAGTTAATGAAAACACCGCACTTAATGTGCGGTGTTTTTTTTTGTGCGGTACAATACTCGCAGATATTTTTTTACTATCGATTGAGGATATGCTTAACTATATCATTAAAAGAATTGGGATTGCTATTCCGACACTACTAATTCTGATAGCAGTAACCTTTTATTTAATGCATGCTGCTCCAGGTGGTCCATTCACTTCAGAAAAGCCTCTACCTGCACAAGTCCTTGCCAATATTGAAGCTAAATATGGACTAGATCAACCAATCTGGCGTCAAATGACAACCTATCTTTGGGGTATATTGACAGAGTTCGATTTTGGACCTTCATATAAATATCATAGCCGCACTGTTAATGAAATTATCGGTCAAGGCTTTCCAATCACCTTGAAGTATGGTTTTTGGTCATTTATTGTAGCTATAGGGGTAGGGATACCTTTAGGAGCAATAGCAGCAATTAGAAAAAATACCTTGGTTGACTATTTTGCTGTGGGGATTTCAATTGGTGCACAAGTGTTGCCAAATTTTGTTATGGCACCGCTACTGATTATTGTTTTTACCTTGTGGCTTGGATGGTTGCCTGGCGGGGGTTGGCATGGTGGTGATTGGCAATACTTAGTCATGCCAGTTATTGCTCTATCAACTAGCTATATGGCCTCAATTGCGAGAATAACCCGTTCTTCGATGTTGGAAGTTTTGAATGCAAACTATATACGTACAGCTAGGGCAAAAGGATTACCCACTAAAACAATTTTTTTCCGTCATATATTTAAACCTTCATTGCTACCAGTTATTTCATATCTAGGTCCAGCATTTGTTGGCCTTATTACAGGCTCAGTCCTTATTGATATCTTTTTTTCAACCGGTGGAATGGGTTATTTTTTCGTAAATGCAGCCTTTAATCGTGATTATGCAGTAATGATGGGGATTACTATTTTGGTAGGCTCTCTGACAATCTTGTTTAGTCTAATTGTAGATCTTCTTTATGCTTGGATAGATCCAAAAATAAGGTACTGAGATTCTTAATATGATTGTAGCAAACAAAAATAAAATAGTTAAATTAGCCGAAAATTTAAATGCTGATGAACAAATTTTAGGTCGCTCTTTATGGGCTGATGCTAGAACAAGATTTATGCGCAACAAAGCTGCAATAACGAGTCTTATTATTTTAATATTAATTGTCTTATTCTCTTTTATAGGACCCTATTTTGCAGTTTGGTCTTATGAACAAATTGACTGGAATACTATGGGTTCAGCAGCAACTCTAGGTATGCCATCTATTGAAACTGGTCACTACTTTGGAACTGACGATCTGGGTCGTGATCTCTATTCACGTGTTATTCAGGGTACTCAGATTTCTCTTATGGTTGGTATTGTAGGTGCAACTATTGCTGTTGTTGTAGGTACACTTTATGGTGCAACCTCGGGTTATATTGGTGGAAGAACTGATCAAATCATGATGCGTATAGTTGACATACTAATGGCAATCCCATTTATGTTTGTTTTAATTCTCCTATTAGTTGTTTTTGGTCGATCAATTGTAATGCTATTTGTGGGTATTGGTCTTTTATCTTGGCTAGATATGAGCCGTATAGTTCGTGGTCAAACTCTGAATCTTAAGAATAAGGAGTTCATTGAAGCTGCTCAGGCAACTGGCGTAAGTGATTATAAAATTATAATGAGACATATTGTTCCGAACCTTTTAGGTATTGTTGCGGTATATGCAACGCTTCTAGTGCCAGGAATTATTATTGCAGAAAGTTTTATCTCTTTTTTAGGTCTAGGTGTTCAGGAACCAAAAACTAGTTGGGGGGCTTTGATTTCAGAAGGTGCTGGCACAATCAATTATGACACTGAATGGCAATTACTTGTCCCGTTATCATTCTTTATTGTTACTCTATTTTGTATCTACTTTATTGGCGATGGTCTACGTGATGCGCTCGACCCAAAGGAAGGTAACTACTAATGAGTTTTCTTGAGGTTAAAAACTTAAACGTCGAATTTAATACAACTGACGGAATCGTTCGTGCAGTTAATAATGTTAGTTTCTCTCTTGAACAGGGAAAAATTTTAGCAATTGTTGGTGAGTCTGGAAGTGGAAAAAGTCAGACGGTTTTTTCGATGATGGGTTTGTTGGATAATAATGGTCATGCCACTGGAAGTGTAAAGTTTGAAGATCAAGAAATCCTGAATCTTCCTAATGAAGAGTTAAATCGAATTCGTGCTGAAAAGATAGCCATGATTTTTCAGGACCCAATGACTAGCCTTAACCCTTATGTAAGAGTTTCAGAGCAGATGGCTGAGGTATTAGTGCACCATAAAGGTATATCAAAATCTGATGCTATTCAGCAATCAATTATTATGCTTGATGCTGTCAAAATTCCTGAAGCTAAAAATCGTATAAGAATGTACCCACACGAGTTCTCAGGTGGAATGAGGCAACGCGTAATGATTGCTATGTCACTACTATGTCATCCAAAGTTATTAATTGCAGATGAACCAACGACTGCTCTTGATGTTACCGTCCAAGCTCAAATAATGCATTTAATGGCTGAAATACAAAAAGAATTTGGAATGTCAATTATTCTAATCACTCATGACCTCGGTGTAGTTGCAGGTAATAGTGATGAAATGTTAGTTATGTATGGTGGTGAAGTTATGGAAATAGGGAAAACAGAACGACTTTACGAAAACCCTACACATCCCTATACTCAAGGTTTAATGAGTGCAGTACCTAGGCTTGATGATACTGCTGAAAAACTTATAACCATACCAGGCAATCCTCCAAATATGATGTTGGCACCTGTTGGTTGCCCATTTTCTCCTCGCTGTCAATTTTCAATAAACAGTTGTTCAACTGAAATGCCTAATTTGTCAAAAGTCGATGAAATTGATCACCTTAGAGCATGCCATGTTGAAATTGAGGAATTATCATGAACAGTCAAACAATATTGCAGGTTGAGAACTTAAAGGTTAACTTTAATGTTACTTCTGAAGGGGATATGCCTTGGACTAAACCGAAAAAACTTCAAGCAGTAAATGATGTTTCGTTTCAATTGAATTCAGGAGAAACGCTTGGTATAGTAGGGGAGTCAGGTTGTGGAAAATCAACTCTTGCAAGAGCAATTGTTAAAATGGTTCCAACTCATTCCGGCAAGGTTATATGGCTTGGAAATGACTTGTTAGAACTTAATAAGTCAGAAATGAGACATCACCGTAAACAAATCCAAATGATTTTTCAAGACCCTCTTGCAAGCCTTAATCCTCGAATGAATATTGGCGAAATTATTGCAGAGCCATTGCGAACTCATTATCCAAAAACACCCGAGGCAGATGTTAAATTAAGGGTTAGTGACGTTATGAATAAGGTCGGCTTATTAGATAATCTAGTGAATCGATATCCACATGAATTTTCAGGTGGNCAGTGTCANCGAATTGGTATTGCAAGAGCTTTAATATTAAAGCCAAAGCTTATTATTTGTGATGAGCCAGTATCTGCANTAGANGTTTCTATTCAAGCTCAAGTGNTTAATNTATTAATGGATTTACAGGAAGAGATGGGCCTGACATTAATTTTTATTGCTCATGATCTTAGTATTGTGAAGCACATAAGTACTAAGATTATGGTTCTCTACTTAGGCAATATGGTTGAACTTGCAAATAGTGAAGATATATATCGTAAACCGAGGCATCCTTACACTCAAGCNNTGATTTCTGCAGTACCTATTCCAGACCCTAAGATTGAGAAACAAAAGGATCTAATATTAATTGAAGGGGATCTTCCTTCTCCAGTAAACCCGCCATCAGGCTGTGTTTTTAGAACTCGCTGCCAAAAAGCTCAAGAAATCTGCTCAAAGGAAAAGCCTGAATTTATAGAGGCAGAGACTAATCATAAGGTTGCTTGCCATTTTCATGATTAAATACCTTAAAAAACGCATAAAAAATAAATGGCTACTCATTATCTTGCCTTTTCTTTTTTTTCTTATAAAAGGACTGATTTGGCTCGCCATATTTTATGGTCTTTGGGATGTGATTAAATCTGCAATTTAGATTTTATATATAACCTTAATGCAAATCACTTAACGTGAGATAAGATCTCTTTCAGNTTTTTCTTATTTNNAAATATCTCTTTTTCTGTNAGTCCNTCCATCTCGTGAGGNAAAACAAGCCAATCATCTGTTTCATGAATATAGTAATCTGGCACAGTATCTATAATATTTCTTAATGGTTTATACCANGGCATAGCCATACGTATATCATGAGGTATGTTTTTTCTNGANTTTTCCTTNAANGTGTCCAAGATAGCTCTAATACTTCTTCCTGANTCAAAAACATCATCAACGATAAGTAATTTATCTTCGGCGTTCATGTTACTAATAAGATAGTCNATNCCATGGACTCTAACCTCTTTTGTTTGCTCGTTAATNCCGTAATATGAAGAGGTTCGAATAGCAATATGATCTGACTCATTACCTAAATAAGCAAGTATNTCTTGAATAGCAATACCAACAGGAGTTCCACCACGCCAAACACCTACNATAAAGTCAGGCTTAAAGCCGCTATTATGTATTTGAACTCCAAGTCTAAAGGAATCCAAGAGTAACTCATCAGCTGTAATATATGTTTTTGCTATAGTCATATTTATTTTCCGATTAATAATTTTTTCTATACAATTTAAGTAGTCCTTAATGCTTATAAATTTTATATAGTTTTAAACATTTAATTTATAAAATTCTAATTTAGAATTGTAAAATTTTATCAACAAGGCGAGATTTTGTATCAGGGTCTGCAAATGAAGCCTTCATTGCCATAAGAGAAATAGATTTAAGCTCTTCAATGCCAAAATCAAAGTGTTTNGCACTATTTTGATATTCGAGACCTACACTGGTATTAAAAAAAGGTGGATCATCTGAATTTAAGCTGATACTTATCCCTTTTGACATAATAAGTTTTAAAGGATGACTACTCCAGTTAGCATATAAAGATAGGGCTAGATTGCTGCCTGGATTNATCTCGAGGTGGATATTACGCTTGACTAATACATTTAATAGTTCTTCATCCTCGATACTTTTAACACCATGTCCAATTCTACTTATTGGTAAATAATTGATAGCATCCCAAACACTTTCTGGTCCACAGATCTCTCCAGCATGAACGGTACAAGGATAGTTGGCATTCGAAGCAATATTAAATGCTGGTGCAAAATCCTTTAATGAAAATGCTAATTCATCACCACCCATACCAAAGCCGACTATATAAGGGTGAGGATTGTCAACCATTTGCTGTGCTACATCGATACCTTGCTTTGGGCCTAAGTGTCTAACACAAGTTACAATAATACGTCCAATAATTCCAAAATCATTCTCAGCATCATCAATTCCTTCAACGCAACCTGAGATCATGTCATCATAACTTATTCCGCATTCAGCAGCATGGTCAGGAGAGATAAATGTTTCTAGATAAATAACATTTTCATATGAACAGTCTTTAAGATACTCATACATAATATCTCTATAATCTTTTTTATTTTTCAAACAAGCGCTGGCTCCATCGTAAGCATCAAGAAAGCTAGCAAAATTACTCCAGGAATAACCTCCTTCATTATTAAAAAGGCTCTCATTAAGGGTTACACCATTTCGTTCAGCAATTTGGTGGACCAAATGAGGTTTAATAGTGCCTTCAAGGTGACTATGAAGTTCTACTTTTGGAAGGTTTAGAATTTGCTCTAGCATTGAAAGATTATAACTATTTATTGTAAGTTACAAGCTTTTCCATTCGCTAGAGTTTTTATTTCTAGATGATGAGCTATGGTTTGCCCCATATCAGCAAAGCTTTCTCTTTTGCCTAGGTTATTATTTTTAACTGATTTACCATAGAAAACAACTGGTACATGCTCACGTGTATGATCACTTCCTGGCCAAGTAGGATCACACCCATGATCTGCAGTAACAAGAACAAGGTCGTCTTTATCCAATCTTGATTCAATTTCAGGTAATCGATTATCAAGTTGCTCCAATGCTAAAGCGTAGCCTGCTACATCGCGACGATGTCCAAACTTAGTATCAAAGTCTACTAAATTAACAAATATCAAACCACCCTTAACCTTTGTCATTTCAGACAATAATTGGTCGACTAAGCCCATATTATTAGAAGCTTTAACCGTATAGCTAACACCTTGATTAGAAAAAATATCACTAATTTTTCCAACAGAAATAACTTGACCATTGGCATCTTGAATATGATCTAATAGTGTTACATCATTCGGTGGTGTAGTTAGATCTTTGCGGTTAGCTGTTCGTTCAAAACCATCTTTAGGGTTTCCAATAAATGGCCTTGCAATTACTCTCGTAATCTCTAATGGATCAACAAGTTTTTTTGCAATTCTACATAACTCATAAAGCCTCTCTAAGCCAAAATGTTCTTCATGAGCTGCTATCTGAAATACTGAATCAGCGGAGGTGTAGCAAATCGGAAAGCCAGATTCAAGGTGCTCTTCACCAAACTCCTCTATAACTTGAGTACCTGAGGCATGCTTATTAGCAAGTGTTCCACCTATTTGACCTTGATTCATTAGATCATTAAGTAGAGAGGCTGGGAAGCAGTTTTCTTTTTCAGGAAAGGTTCCCCATTCAAAGGGGACAGGAAGGCCACAAATTTCCCAGTGCCCACTAGGAGTATCTTTTCCAGCACTCACTTCCTGGGCATAACCAAAAGCACCTTGGGGTTCAACTCTTGTTATTGGAAGTGGCTTATTTCGACTAGCAATTGCTGCCTCTCCTAATCCCCATCTAATCAAGTTTGGAATTAAAAGAGGGCCATTGCGTTCGCTATTATCAGCATTGCCAGAAGCACATTTTTCAATGATATGTCCAAGAGTATCAGAACCTGAATCTCCATAAAGATGAGCATCTTCACTAGAACCAAGGCCTAAGGAGTCTAAAACTAAAATAATCGCTCTTTTCATTAATGATTTTCCTTATTTGAACTAATTGTTTCATAAATTAAGTTCGGAATTGATGGACTCTTTTCACTAAGAGTAAAAATTGATGGAAGGATTCCTTCTAAGTAATTAATCTGATTCTTGTCACGGACATGAGCTAAAACCAGTGGTTCACCCTTATCTACCCATTGACCAATACTAACTATATTACTTAAGCCTACTCCATGGTCAATTGGATCAATTGACTTAGTTCTTCCAGCTTTTAGGTGAATCATACTTAAACCAATTTCCCGTGCATTCATTTCAGAAACATATCCAGATGAAGTTGACACTATAGGACTAATTATTGGCATAGGAGTTAAATACTGATTAGTATTTTCCATTAAATCTATGGGTCCTCCAAGAGAGTGGATCATTTGTTCAAATATTGTTGCAGCCTTACCAGATGAGAGCGCTTCTTGTGATTTTGTCTTTGCACTCACTAAGTCGCTTTCAATGCCACTTAGTAGAAGCATATGAGATGCTAGTTCAAGTGTAAGCTCCATTAATCGTTGGTTTGCATTATCGGGCTCAACTAGAAAATTGATACACTCGCTCGCCTCTGTTGCATTTCCAACACTATGACCTAGTACTTGACTCATATCTGTAATTAGGCAGTTAGTTGGTACCCCAGCACTACCTGAAACATCAGCAATACTTTGAGCCAACTCTTTGGCCATTTCATAGTTAGCTGCAAATGCTCCATTTCCAGTTTTAATATCCATTACTAAGGCGTCTAAACCTGAGGCCAGTTTCTTAGATAATATAGATGCAGTTATTAAGTCAATAGACTCAACGGTAGCAGTTACGTCACGAGTTGCATAAAAGCGCTGATCAGCTGGTGCTAACTTTGCAGTTTGACCAATTATGGCGCAGCCAACTTCTTTAACTAATAATCGAAACTTATTATTATCAGGCGTCCCGTTATAGCCTGGAATGCTCTCAAGTTTATCTAGCGTACCACCAGTATGACCTAAGCCGCGCCCAGAGATCATCGGAACATAACCCCCACAAGCAGCAACAATAGGTGCAAGCATTAAACTAATTTTATCTCCAACTCCTCCAGTAGAATGCTTATCAACAACAGGTCCATCAAGGTTTAAATCTTGCCATTGAAGGGTGTCACCCGAGTTCATCATATGAGTGGTCAAGCTAACACGTTCATCCATTGTCATGCCGCACTGATATACAGTCATTGCAAATGCACCAAGTTGAGCATCTGTAAGGCTATTATCACTAATACCTTTTACTAAAAATCCAATCTCTAGATCAGAAAGAATAAGGCCATCTCGTTTTTTTCGGATAAGCTCTTGAGGCAGGAATAAATTACTCATAAAAAAAGATTAATCCCCGTAAGGTGTCCAAATATTTTTAACTTCGGTCGCATTTCTTAAAAATTCTAGACCTTCTCCTTGATCAGGGTCGAGCCAATCTCGATCACCATCGTATGAATCCATAAACGCTTTAAATCTAATGCACTAGTTGTCTCAACCTTTGCAACAGTAGCGCTATCAGCCCAACACCAAACACCATCAACCTCTGCGTGACCTACTAATTGATTGGATAGCTCATCTTTATCACCAGTTACAATATTAATAACACCAGGAGGAATGTCTGAAGTCTCAAAAGTTTGGACTAACTCTAAGGCGACGCTTGGAAAGTTTTCACTAGGAATCAGAATGACTCGATTTCCCATAGCTATTGCTGGGGCTATCAAAGATATGGTTGTAAGTAGGGGTTGGTCTTCAGGTGC
>JGI26238J51125_1000864_pt1 | contig 10884 bp, 9 predicted proteins | sample SaaInlV_100m_DNA_FD_51125 | JGI IMG/M metagenome (IMG submission 51125) | reverse complement strand
GTGGTCGCCTCGGCGAATAACACCATGGCGCATGCATTGTTCTTCGAGTACCTGTTGTATTTCACGGCCGGTAGCATCTCCTGCATCTGCATTTCGTGCCATTCCATGACCAGGGGCTTTTCGAACCAAAGGAATTCCATGAGCATCTCGGCGAAAATTAACTCCCCATCGCTCGAGTAGGTCGACTTGGCGACTTGCATCTGCAGAACGTGAAGCGACGATGTCCTGATCGTTTAGGAACACACCTGCTCGAATCGTGTCTTCACGGTGATTGCGATTATTTGATTCTTGTAGAGGTGCTGCAAGACCGTCTTGAGCGAAATGTGTAGTACTGCCAAGGGCATTAACAGAAAGCACTAGGGTTGTAGCGCCTTGCTTTGCAGCCTCTGATGCTGAACGGAGGGCTGCTGGCCCATCGCCTAGTATGATGACATCCCATGCTTCCAAGGTCTCACATCCGGTAATTTGTCCCAAGTGCCCCCCATCCATAAGCAACGCGCTTGAGCGACCTCCAAATTTACATGGAACGCCGTAGGCGGCAAACAACCCAAACGGCGTTTTTTATCTAATAACTAGAGGTTCGGTAATGCTAACTCTCCATGTTTACGAGCCGCTTCTAATTTTCTAATTCTTTGGGATATTTGATTCCCTGTCGCCCGTTGAATCATTGTTCTAATCACTTGGGATTCAAGTACAATACCATCATCGTCACGGAGTATAACTTGAACATCCGCAGGGCCGTTGAAATTTCTTGGCCATGCCACTCCTATCCAGAGGACAACACCGCGTTCAAGGTAACGTGGCATCCAATCCAAAGCATCTTCGTCTGTCGGATGTGAAAGGAGCACTGCGCTTTGAGGTGGCGGACATGCGCTCAATTCAAATCTGTGGTCACGGGTTTCAGGTTCACCATTCGGCGTTAACACTTCAACTCGCACATGCCGGGATTCAAATGTTTGATTATTCAAGACAATAAACAGATTGCCCGCACCTTCATAACAATTTTCAGCCAAAGCCACATCCATTCTCCATTCAGCCCGAAGCATAGGTGGTGTTCCAGCAAGAAGGTCGTTTTGTAAACGGTCAAGGAGAAGAAACCCTTCGGGTTGCCAGCCTCTTGAATGAGCGATTAGACGTTGAATTGTACGCCAGTTGAATCTAGCTTCTTCATCGAGGAGAAGGGCTTCGAATCGATTTTCGTTGATGAATGATTTCAATTCAGTAAACGCCATTTTCGTATCTACTTCTTGCTCCGAATGGAGGTGTAAAATGTAGAGGAGTCGTTCAAGTGCCTGTTTTGTAATGTGGCCTGGAATCAGCGCTTTCTTGAACTGTTTCTGCCAGACTTCCCATTCTAAAAATAAATCCGGGTCAAGGTGGGCGACCAGTAAATCACCCAAGACGCTGCCGAGTTGTGTTGGATGATGAGTCGGTGCATGAAATACGAGAGAGGGAAATGGGTCTCCAAGTTGACGGATGAATCCATATGAGAAAATTCCATGGAATGATTGGGCAATGCCAAGCGTCATGGCAACCAAAAGAGCGAGGTTCCATGCCAAGGAATTGGATGTGACTGCTGATGCAAGGATGATTAGCGTAACTGTTAATGTCGAGAGTAACAAAAGTACAACGTTGTTCCGGCGTTGGTCGCTGAGACTTTCGATGATGCGGTCCATGCCCGGTTTGGCTCGCAAAGCATGTTTCTTCCCGCCATGGACTCCTCCTTGTTCCCTCAAAGAAATTCGTGCTTGCATGGCTTGCCATGCTGATTCTCCAGCGATAATAGTTGGACCAGCTGCAATAATGGCGAAGGGGATAAGCATGAAAATGAGTCCATCGGCAGACTCAATAATTGGTGAATATATGACGCTTGCAAATGCAAAGGTTGCAAGGAAAAAACCACTTAAGGTTCGCAAAATCATCAGGAAAGGGGTGCGGGCAATTCGTCCTGCCCTAAGACGGCGGCGTTCAAGCGTGAACCATTGTTTACGTGTGTTTTCAATCGGGTCTTCTGAGTATTCAAAACCTTCACCATATGGGTCTGGGAGAGGTATATACGCGTCTGAACCTCCCGCTCCGCTCCCGTCGACAACCATGATGCTCGTGCCAAGACAAAGCCTCTCTTACTTTGGCTCTTGCCTTTGACTTCTCTCAAAAACTGATGATTCTACGGGCGCACCAGGATTTGAACCCGGGATCTTCGGCTTAGGAGGCCAATGCATTATCCAGCTATGCTACACGCCCAACCGGTCCTGTCGAAGGGGTTTCATGACGCTTTCGCAATGTCCATCCTTTGCCCGATTTCTGCAACTTGGAACAGAAATCTCTCTAATTCAATCCGGCCTTGCATCGATCTATGCAACGCAACATCACAAACAGATAGGGAGAGAAGGATTTCTGAAAGAACTTCTTCACTAAGATGCAACCTTCCCTCGGTCAAGACATGATGGAAATGAGTCACAATGTCTTCGGCTTCAAGACTATTTTCTGCCATGACCTGGTCTAAAACACCCATTGCACCTTTGAGAACTCGTTTGTTCTTGTTCCCTTCTTTTTCCCATCTCCAATCATGCACTCGGTTGCGCAATGCTTCTTCAAGAACATGTTGAACTTCTCTCAAGGATGTTGCAGCCAAGAGGTTTTGCAAATTTTTGCGGTCATCAAGAAGCATGCGCAGTGCAAGGATTTCGGTGATGAAAATTGCTTTCCGAAGATTTCCTGCCGAAACATGGGAGATGTCGCCAAGAATGCCCCGCACGGGCGTGATGTTTTCTTCTTCGACAATTTCATGGAGGCGGCGTTCTATTTCAGAACGGGGGATTATTGGGAGACGGACGTGCTGTGTTCTGCTCCGTAATGCCTCAATGATACGAGACGGTGTATGAGCGGTGAAAATGAAACGTGCACTACCACTGCTGACTTCCATCATTCTTCGCAAATAGGATTGGCGTATCGTACCGAGGTAATCCGCATCCTCTATGACGATTAATCGTGAAACAGGGGCCCTTTCATTAGAATCATAGTTGCATTCTTGACCTGCGGGCGGCGGAGTATTGGCGGTGGATGAAGAAAATGTGTGGTCAAATGCATCGAGACTTGTGCGGCCGGCGAGCGTGTCATCTGAACCGCTTCCTTCGGGACGGAGGAATTCTTCGAATTTTGCCATAGCTCCTGATGTTCGCGACAAATCACGTGCTTGAAGGATATGTGTTCGTGCCTCCCATGTGGGGCCAAGCACTTGGCGCGCCAAGAGCCGCCATACTGCAGTTTTTCCCGTTCCTGCGGGGCCTGAAAGGAGAAGATGAGGTGGATTTGCTTGAAGTGAAGTGTGCTGGAGGTTGGCCCGTACTGCTTTTGGAAGCAATAAATCCTCAAACATAAGAGGTGCTTTCTCTGCGAGCCAAGATGACATACAATCACTCTTATTGCCAGAGGTCTTTCAACCCTGCGCGGGAGTCAATTGAGTGAAATCACTCGGCTTTGATCGTTTTGTTGCCTTGTCGGCGCAACTTCATGAATATTCGAGAACCACACGCTTTGCAACTGATTCCGTTGCGTTCACGGTGGAACGATTCAAGGTTTCCGCAGATGGCGCATTTGTAATCAACGAGTTCAACCATAGTATTCGACTCCATTCCACGCGACCCGCCACCCTTTCTTGAAGGTGTCCCTTGAGGGCGGTGGCGTTCAGACGTTGAAAACGGGTTACTGGCCAGCAAGTAGTGCTGGAACCATACGGATGTGTTGGGCTTGGCTCAAATCGGTGTTTGCAAGAGCATCTGTGGCAACCATACAGTTGTCGACAAATACCCAAGAACCTGATTGTTGCTTGGCTTGTTCTACGATTTCGTTCTTTGTCATCTCGACAACGCTGTGTCCAGTGGCATCTGCGATTTCAACGGTATAGGTTGTTTCTTCGCTCGGTCCTTTGCCTGCTTGAAGGGCTGGAACCATGCGGATGTGCTGTGCGGCATCGAAGTCTGTGTTCGCAAGTTCGTCTGCTGCAACCATGCGGTTGTCAACAAAAATCCAACTGCCTTGGCTCTTTGAGGCCTGGTCAATTAGGTCGGTCTTGGTCATCTCGACAACGCTGTGTCCAGTGGCATCTGCTATTTCTACGGTGTATGTTTTTTCACTCATAATATCACTTCAGCAAATTGGTTAATTCAACTCCATATAAAGAACCCAAGAACTATGAATTGGATGAAAAGTAAAGACCCTACCCAAAAACATGGGAATATGACGGTATTTCAAATCTCTTGGAATGAAGAAGTAGGCGCCCACTCCGAGAATTGAACTCGGGTCGCAGGAATGACAATCCTGCATGATAACCTCTACACCAAGCGGGCCTAAGCAAGTCCTCCGTTACGCAACCGCTATTTAAGCCGCGCCGTGTGGCCTGTGTGGGGCGTTATCTGTGGCGGGAAAAAAAACATCTGCTGAACAAACAAAAGAAGAGCAAAAGGATGCTCAAGTTGGAAACCTTCTTGATGCCGCTTTTGGAGGCTTAGGTGAGCTACAGAAAGCCCCTGAAGAAGAGGTTGTTGAAACCGTCGAAGCAGTTGAGGAACCTGCCTTAGAGGAAGAAGTCGAAGAAGAAATTTCTGAAGAAGCCGTAGATTCTGAAAAGGAAGATGATACTGCGCCAACAGGGCCGTCCGGCCCTCCATCAGGTCCTCCATCAGGTCCTCCATCTGGCCCTCCGTCTAGTCCTCCGTCTGGTCCTCCGTCCGAAGACCCTGCTTCTGAATCACAAGATGATGCGCCTGCGCCAACAGGGCCGTCCGGCCCTCCATCCGGCCCTCCGTCCGGTCCACCGTCAGGCCCTCCGTCGGGTCCACCGTCAGGTCCACCATCGGGGCCTCCATCGAAAGCACCTGCTGAAGACGATTCTGAAACTCCATCTGATTCAATAGAAGAATCGGCTGAAGAAGAGAATACCGAAGAAGTAGAAGAAGAAAAATCTGAGGAGGAAGAACCTGAAGAAGCAGTTGAAGAAACTGAACAACCGAAGGGTGAGGAGGAACCTCCTGCAGCAGAAGAAGAGAAATCTACGGACGCTGAACCTGAAGAAGCAGTTGAAGAAACTGAACAACCGAAGGGTGAGGAAGAACCTCCTGCAGCAGAAAAAGAACCTGTTGAAGAGAACCTGCCGCTACAATCAGAACAAGAACTTCTTGCGGAACAAGAAATTGCTCGCCTCAGTGCTGAAGTAGAACGTTTGCGCCAATCCATGGCGGGCGCTGCTGAAGTAATTGAAGAACTTGAAACGCCACCAATGCCTCCTGCAGTGATCGAAGATATTGTCATCGGAGCCTATCTTGTCAGTGATTTTGCTCGACTTGCTCGGCAACTCGACCGTGAACAACTCATTCGAGCTACAATGGGCACCATCGCAATGCTTCATCCTGAAAATCTTGGGATTATGATTGCTACACGCAATCGAACCATGCTTCCTCGGCTTGATGAGCGTGGATTGTGTGCAGGATTGCTCGGACAGGCAAATCCTCCGCGCGGTGCTCCTTCGGACTGGAGAATCATGGAAGTAATTCTTGCTTCTGTCAGTATGGTAACTGGCGGCCCTGCTGCTGTCATTCATTCGCATGGTGCGGCTACAACTGCTGTAAGTAGTGAAAAGGACTTGGTACTTCTACAACCTATCGATGTTACCGGAAAAGAGCAAATTGGCAAGGTCATTATTGTCGATCCCGATGAAGATAATCCTGAGAATTTCTTGGGCCAGGTTTTGGAAGCGCTCAAACAAGGAAGTATGCGTTGTGTCGTGATTCGCGGAATGGGCGCTTACGCTGTTGGCGCTGACCTAGACCAAGCATGGGCAAATGCAGCAATGCTGGAACACAGCATGAATATTGTGTTGATGGCTCGACAAGCAAACCTCAAGGTTTGAATTCGCCAAGTCAACTTGAATGTGATTGTTTTTCACTCGCGTTTCAGTTCGTTTCTATATTCAAACTCTTGCTGAACTGAAGAACTATTTCTTTTCTCAACCAATTTATTGCAGACCTTTTGGCGTTCTCCAAGGGTCATCTTCACTAGGAAGGTCGTCGTATTCAGGCATACCATATTTCTTTTGAGAAAAGGGTGCTTTTTCTGTAACTTGGGCGTTCATTGTGTTCTTTTTGGACAAATATTCGCCGCCTTTTTTACGAACAAGTGTTTCCCCGAATGCCATAATTACAAGCATCACAGAAAGGGTGAGGTGGCCCTCAAAAACATAGGGGCCGAATGGTTGGATATACAGTGTTTGTTTCGTAATAATGCCTTGGTCCGTCGTCGTTTGGAATCGATATTCGCCTGGCTCTAATTCCCCCTCCCATCCAGCGTCTTTATCATTTAATTCTCCTGCCCATTGAGCTACAATTCTATCTTTATCGTCAAAGATTTTCCATTCGACTGCTCCCTCGTCGACTGAAAGGCCTTTGAATTCAACTTCAAACACAGAAGGCATCGGTTTGTCTTGGCCAAAAACTCCCGCTAGGGTTATGGTGCGTTCTTCAATTGCATGTTCATAATCATTAATCTCGTGTGGTGCGGCATTATCTGAAACTCCAAACCAAAGGGAATTTAGGAGGATAAGGGCGATGGGCCACAGTATCAAATTCAGTTTTCTACGCTCCATGATATTCAATTTCCTTTGTTTTTTTTAGTAGTGTGTTTTATTTCTTAATGAAGTGGCCAAATTTTAATTCTGAAACAATTCGTTCCATCCATACTAATTTTTGAAGTTTATTATCGACATTTGTGATGCCAGACCATTGGCCAATACGATTTATTGAAAACCCAATCAACTGGATTCTCTCAGGTGAAACGCCCAAGGAAAGAGCGAAACAAAGAGCCCTGTCTCCATCAGTGAATCCACCGAAATTATACATTCCTGATATCGCTTTGGTGACTTGGTGAGATAGAATAAGTGACGGTACAGAAGGATACTGTTCCCACACAGCAAGCGTTTTTTTCCATTGTAAGAGATTATCTCCATGGGCATGAACGATGATTGTCTGCCCCTTGCTGGCTGCAGCATCTAGATATGCACCGCCATCAAGATCTGAAACAATACATGCAAGTTGAGAATAATTTTCAACNGCGCCTACTGCGCCATCTGCTGCAATAAATACGTCCCCAGATTGATTGAAGTGTTTGATTTCATTCTCCTCGACTGCAGCCCCTATGACAACAACACGTTCAGCATTCAAGAGTTGTTTTTTCACCCGCTCAAAGGCCTTTTCTCGATTTGCAGGTGACCAATCTTCATGCTCTTCGAGGTGATTTTGTAGTTGGATTGCACTTTCGNCGTCGTCGGCTTCAGACCAACCAAATGATTGNCGCACCTCGTTTTGGATGTGGAATGCATTCAGTGTTGGAGCATCATGCATGTTTTGGCGGTTGGACGCCTGCACATGAACCATCCGTTACTTTGGTTGAAGTTCTTATGCAGTTGGCGCGCATAGGCATACCATGCCCGTCCCAAGTTCCCTTCCGGTACTGGACGACGAGGTGACGTTTGCCCGCTACCCATTCCTTCCTCAAGCAGGTGATTGGATAAGGGGTATGGCGGTTGAACACAATATCGATTTGGATGAATTATTGGATGGTTCTTGGATGGAAAAGGCGCGCTCTCGTGCCCGAATACGCCTGATTGATTCAATACAATCCAAAGAAGGTGTCGAAGTTGTTGGTGGGGATTTATTCACTGAAGAGGGGCGAATTATTGAAGCGTTTTCTTTCTATTATGCGCGCTTAGTTGTATGCGCCTCGGAAGATGAACGGCTCATTGCGCGCTGGGCTCAGGCTGAAGCGGCACGTGCAGAACAAATACTCATCAAAGATCATAAAAATCTCGACATTATTGCTCGAACCTACATTTCAGATATCCAACAAGTTGAGCACCGCGCTACGCCTTTAGCATCTGAGTCGCCCGCACATTATGGTGGCGCCCTTCAACAGAGGCGACGCTCTCAATCTGGGCCGTTGTGGAAAATTGGACTGAGTGATTTTATCGAGATTTGTCCAAAGATTACAGGTTCACGGTGGAGGCTACCCAATTGTGATGTACACGAGGGGTGGGTTACCTTATTCGAAGAACCGCAATACGGTTCATCGGCAAAACTTTCACGGTTATTGCGTGAACGAATAAAGTCTGGTGTCGAGGCCGAGGCTTTGGAAAAAATGGGAGAAATTACCATGGATTTGGCAATTCGGCTTGCTGAACCTGTTGGAATGGTTCGAAATCTTATGGCGACCAAGGCATCAGAAGCAATTTCCTTGGTTGGTGCGGATGAAAATGATTGGCCCCCTTGTATGAGAAAGGCAGTAGCTGAATTAGCGAATGGCGTGAATTTGAATCACTTTGGAAGNTTATTTCTTGCCTCAATGGCAGCCACATTAGCGTTGCCAAAGGAGTCCTGTGTCGGTTTCTTCCGGGGCGCTCCCGATTTCAGTGAAAGCACCACTACGTACCAAGTTGATCATGTGTATCAGCACGGGTACACTCCATCGGGCTGTGGTAAACTCAAAGTCAATCACAATTGCCCTGTTCTACCTGGCGATGACCGATTGTGTGACCAGCCATGGCTTGACCATCCGCTCAAATACATCCGCGCCACGCAACGTTGGAAAGCGAAGAATCAGCGAGCAGAGGCGGAAGCGTTAGCACTGGTTGCAACTCAAGATGAGATTGAGGGAAAACAACCCGATTCCACAGAATAATGGGCATTCGCGCGAAGACTTTGAAACAGGTGGGTTCTTAGGTTCCTACAACCACCGGTGATTTGCAATGACTCGAACGCTTGTTTTAACTGTCGACCGGGATAATGATCTCGGTGTGAAAACTGGCATTCGTGGGCCGGTTGTCGGGCGTCGTCAAGTTATGGCTGCCGCCCTTAAACTTGGCATTGCTGACCCTGAAGAAAGTGATACCAATGCTATTCTTGGGGCGCTTTCGCAACACGACAATTTAGCTGAAAATAATTCAGAAGAAGAAGAAGTGGAGATTGCTATTCTAACTGGTGACGAAAAGGTTGGAATTCGTTCAGACCGCGCTGTTGCTGCTCAATTAGAAGAAGTGGTGGCAGCATTCCAACCAGATAAAGCAATTCTTGTAACCGACGGAGCAGAGGATGAGTCGGTTCTCCCGATACTTCAATCACAAGTGCGAATTGACCATGTCGAGAAAATAATTGTCAAACAATCGAAAGGTATCGAAGGTACCTATTACTACATCGTCAAGGCGCTCGAAGACCCCAAATGGCGTTCAAAAATTATGATTCCCGTTGGCCTGGTTTTAGCACTTTTCGGACTTGGTATAATGTTACCAAACGAAATTGGCGGAGTCGTAATCGGTGGTTTGCCTCTAGTAACAGGCCTATATTTGCTAAGCAAAGGCGCTGGAATTGAAGCAACCGTCAATAAAGTGATTCAAGAAATGCGGGACAATGCTGATGCAGCAATGTTCTCATCCCTTTTGTGGACTGCCACGGTATTCAGTGCTATTTTTGCTGTTGCAGAAGGGTATAGAGAATACAATATTCACATAACTACTACTGTCGCTAAATCTGTTGTGTGGCTAGAAGTGGTGCATTCCGCACTTGCTTGGATTGTTATCGCCTTCTTGACTTCAACAGCAGGCTTCATGTTGTTGCGACTCAAACGAGGGTCGTTCTCTGGCCGTTTACTCATTCTTGGTATCTTTGCCATGGTGGTATATTCATTCGTAGATACTGCATTGGTCGTATCTACTCGTGTTTTGCGTGGAGAATCCTATGAGTTTAGTGTTCCAGAAATTATCAACGACCTCCAATCTCCAATGATATGGATTGTTGTGTTATGGATGGCTATGACCATTGTACGTTCACTAAGAACTCGTCAAGCACAAACTGAACGCTACTGGGGCATCTGATTTCAGAGAATAAACTTAGGCATCTTTCGAGCCATTGTGTTGTGTCCAACAACTCCAATCAAGGCGCCATTTCGGTCAACAACGCCGATTTGATTTAGGTCATGGGCGAGCATCAAAGCACCTGCTTTTAGCAAAGAGGTCGATTCAGTTACAGTAATTGGTGGTTGGTTCACGAGTTGTTGAGCAGGGATGACGTGCATCCAAGCAATGTCTCGATTGACCGTTTTGCGAGCGATTATTTTCAGAACATCCACGGCGTGAATTCGTCCTTGAGGGGCGCCCTCGCCATTGATGACAAAAATGTGGTCCCAATTGTTTTCCGTCAAATTCTCGATGACTTCAACCATGGAACTGTCTTCCCAAATCCAATGAGGCTGGGTCATTGTTTCTCCACATGTGAGCGAACGTGCGGTAGCTGAACGTTCGGATGCAGACATTTGCGACAAAACTTCTCGGGTAAATTTTCGTTGTTTGGATTGGCCCATCTTTGACACTCCTTCATTGCGCCGGCGAACGCGCTTTCCTTTCAAGGGTTTCGACCACATGTTGTCTTCCACATCCGAGTCTTTGCTTTCCGGCATCCGGCAAAACCAGTCGACTCAATATAAGTGAACACTCAAAACACAGAAGTTCATGAGAAGGTCATGGCAGATGTTCCGGAACACGAACTCTCAGCATTACGAACGCTTTCTGGCTATGACCAAATGCTTGAAATTGACCGCGTGACAAAACAATACGGCATTACAGAAGCAGAACTCATGGAAGTGCTCAATTCTACCACACAGCCATCTCAAAACTATTCGCCTTCATCTGAAGAATACGACCCCTCCGGCACTGCAACTGCCCANTTTATTCCAGATGTCAAAGAAGCGGCAACTNTTCCNGCAACGGCTACAATGCTGGATAAATCGAATTTTCGGTTTGAATATGACCCCTCTCAAGAAGCGGCACAGCGGCGGGCTGCTGTC
>JGI26238J51125_1000858_pt1 | contig 10914 bp, 14 predicted proteins | sample SaaInlV_100m_DNA_FD_51125 | JGI IMG/M metagenome (IMG submission 51125) | reverse complement strand
CCGCAGCAGAAGCAGCCGCAGCAGAAGCAGCCGCAGCAGAAGCAGCCGCAGCAGAAGCAGCCGCAGCAGAAGCAGCCGCAGCAGAATTAGCAGCAGCAGAATTAGCCGCAGAAAATATGATTCCTAAATTTTTATCAGTATTAGATGTTGTACAAACTACATCTTCTGAAGATGGTAGTATAGTATCATACGAACTACCAATTGCAACTGGCGGAGTTATTCCCTCAGACACGATATGTAAGCCTGCATCAGGTAGTAAATTCATAATTGGCTCAACTCAGGTAAAATGTGAAGCAACAAATGATTTTGGAACTGGTAAGACTTTCTTTATGGTTACAGTAAATCAACAAATCCCAGACCAAACATTATCCGTTAAAGTTGGAAAGAATTCTTACGATAATGAAGAACCGATATTTGTAACTGGTTCTGTTGGAAAAGTAACTGGCGGTACAATTAATTTACAGGTTACTGATAGTCTAAATAATTTAGTTTTCATGAAATCAATTACTCCAAAAGAATCAGGTACATACAGTACTATAATCAAATCAAATGAATTATGGCGTAATCCTGGTGAATATACAGTCCTTACAACTTATGGAAGTGCAACTGCACAAGATACATTTGAATTTGAATTAATTGAGGTAGAATCTTTTACTGCAGAATTAATTCCAACTTCACTTAGTGTTGATACTGATAATTCTGTATATGTTTTAGGAGATAATGTGTTTATTGATATGAAATTATTGGGTGCAGGAGCTGGCGAATCAATATTACTTGATATTAGAGATTCACAAAATGATCAAGTGTTCTTACAATCACTAAATACGGATAGCGATGGTATTGCAGATATTTCATATCCATTAGAACCAACACAAAATTCTGGAATTTATTCTGTAATTGCAAGTTCTAATGTTTGGAATTTTACAAGTACTGTAACATTTGTAACAGTTGCACAGATTGCAGATATTACCATTGGTGATGTCCTACCAACATTGCAAGATGGAACTGTAGTTGATTCATTTAAGATTGGGAATTTGGGATATTTCCAAACTCCTATAATTTCCAATTCCACTTCTAATGTTTTAATTGCTGTAACCATCTTTGATGTAGAAAACACCCCTTTGGGATTGGCCTATTTTGAATCTAAAATTGTAAATGACGCCTTTAATATTACGCTTGGATTAGAAATTCCTGAAGATGCTGCCCCTGGATTAGCCACAGTCTACATCAATACATACACTGATTGGCCTGATAAAGGAGGAGTGTCAATTTTAGAAGAACAGGTTTCATTTATTGAAATTATCCCTTCCTCTATATCTGATTTAGTAGTATCAACTAATTCCACATTAACTAATTCCACATTAACTAATTCCACATTAACTAATTCCACATTAACTAATTCCACATTAACTAATTCCACATTAACTAATTCCACGGATGTATCCCCATGATTTTTTTTAACTCATCTATAGAAGAACACTTAGATACTTTACAATCAAATAATATTCATAAATGGTTTTTAATATATTATCGTGGATTGGAGATAATTAATTGAAATTTTTAATTTTATTATTACTAGTTATGTCCTTGGGATTGTCTCCTGCTTTTGCACAAACTGATTTAACATTAAGTAGTAGTATGGATTCTTATGAACCTGGAGAACTTGTAACAATTTCTGGAGTAACTCAAAGTGAACAAATTGTATCCATTCAAGTTAAAGATCCTACAGGTAAAACATTACTTGTTAGAAGCATCACTGCAGACAATTCAGGAAATTATTCTCTTGAATTTAAAATTCCAAAAACAGCAACACAAGGTAGTTACATTATTGTAGCAAGTGTGTCCATTGATATGATTCCAGTTATTGAAACAATAACTGTTTTAATTCAAGATGAAAATAAATCCGGTTCAACTGGTACTGATAATTCTTCTAAAGAAGGTGGCGGTTGTCTAATTGCAACAGCAACATACGGTTCTGAAATGGCAATTGAGGTTCAACAACTTAGAGAATTACGTGATAACCAATTATTACAAACAGAATCTGGAACTGCATTCATGGGAACATTCAATGACATTTACTATTCATTTAGTCCAATTATCGCAGATTATGAGCGTGAAAATCCATTATTCAAGGAAGCAGTAAAGCTTGCAATTACTCCATTGCTTTCTACACTATCACTAATGGAAAATGCTGAATCTGAATCAGAAGTATTGGGAATTGGATTGTCAGTCATTGCATTAAACATTGGAATGTATCTTGGTGTTCCAGCTATTGTAGTAATTGGAATTAGAAAGAGAATCTAATTATTTCTGATTCATAAAATCCCATAGTGTAACTAATCCATACAGTTTACCTTTCTTTGTAAGAATAACACAATCACTAGAAGATTCTAGAAATGGTTTTACTTGTATTCCTGGAGTACTACATGGAACTATGGGTGGAGATTCTTCCATAAATTCTGAAATTTTTATCTTTGAATCATCCTTACTTGATTTTCTAGTGGCTAACTTCATAGTAGTTATTTTTCCTTTAACTATATTTTCATCAATTACAGGAATACATTCAAACTTGTGTTTAATGATTAAATTAATTGCTTTACTGATTGTTTGATTGGAAGTAACTGAAATAATTTTTCTTTTTCCAAATTCACATAATGGTTTATGGGTGATATTTTGTTTTTTGTAAAGATAATTGTAAATTATTTGGATGATCGATAATTTTGGTTCATACTTTTTTGTTTCCATTCTAGCTATTGTAGCTCTTGGAATTTCTGTAGCACCTGCTAACTTTGATTGACTTATTCCCAGTGATTTACGTAAATCAATTAGATAATCCACTGTAGGAAGGTCTACGACATTCAAATCTATTCTTGATACATACACAATCTATAACAATATTGTTACAAATTTCCATAACAACTAGTGACGTATAGTATACATGCAAACAGTCAAGTGTAAAAAACACAAAATAGAATTTCAACTTCCAACCGTTGAAGAAGAATATGTCTCAGGATCACTTCATGATGACATAGAATTACTATGTAGCCATCATGAGCGATACCCAAAGTGTAGGTTTGAGGAGATAAAAAATTGATTATTGAGTACAAACTTAGCCTCAAATCTTCTCTTTTACCACTTCAAGATAAGATACAATATCGCAGAAAAGCCATATTGGAATTAAAGTNCAAAGGACTCACAAATGTGGAGATTTCCAATGAATTACAATATGATGTATCNACAATTGAGCGAGACTTGCATCAATTACGATTAGAGGTGTNAAATTGAGTAAAAAATCTGTACTGCAAAATCATATTCCCTATAGTATATTGTGTAAAACAAGAGATTTGGTTACTCCAAATGAAATTGTAAATGAGTTGAATATCAGTAAACAAAGAGTGCATTACTGGCTAAAAAAGTTCAAAAAAGAAGAATGGGTAGAGTCTCCTTTTCATGGATATTATGAAATAACAGACAGCGGTAAAACAATTATCGATACGTATGAACAACAATCCAACAAAGATTTAGTTAGATTAGAAAACATGCGATGTAAATTTCCAATTGTTGAAGGTGCAGAATGTCTCAAAGATATTGTGAAAGGTAAATGGAAACATAATACTGGTTTCAAAAATGTGGATGTGTTTTACACAACGATACATGATCATTCTGTATCTGCATTTCTTGGAAAGAACCCTGTACTAACCATTAATGCTACACAAAAACTTGGAACTAATATTTACGAAATAGTGTATCAGGCAAGAACTGAATTAGATGCTCTTACTGAAATAATCGAAAAAGATTATTCCATTACACTAGGTAGAATGGAGGATGTCATGAAACCCGAATGGGCCATTCCAAGTGAGTTTGCTAAAGTATTGCTAAACAAAACAAACTCTAGCCAAATTAGCACGCCTAATGGAGTCATTAACAAATCAAAAGGTAGGGGATATGATATAGAAACAAGAGATATTCGTCTTGCAAACAAACTATACAATTTACCTTATGTCGTAGATGAACTTGTATTACAACTAAAGTATATTCGAGCAGCAAGTAATACTGGTTTGTTTTGTTTTTGAATAGAAATTGAATCTTTGAAAAGCTAAATACTATTTCAACACAATAATGCCATGGTTAGACAAAAAGTTCAGAAACAGTCACAAAAGTCTGGACAAATTTTTCCATTAATTAGAAGTTGTAAGATTCATAGATTAACTACAAAGGAATCTTTAGAATTTTGTTACAAGAATGATTGGAAGTGCAGTAAGAGTTCATTCTTTGATTGGAAGAATAGGTATGAGCAAGATGTAGGAAATAGGTTCTTAGAAATTGCAAGAACAGAATATGTGGAGGAGCATATCCTAGTACTTGACAAATACAAAGAGATTGAACGCCAGTACTGGAAATTATTTGAAGAATGTGAATCTGTAACAGAAGCTAAAGGAATACTTGATTCATTACGTGCAACTCAAGATAACATATTGTTAATCTATAATGAAATTCCAATGATTAAGAAAATGAAAGGAGCAATAGATTCACAACTATCTACTTGAAATAGCTAAATACAATGAATGTTTAATTATGTTATGACTTACACAGTCAAAGTAAAGTTTCCAGTAGATAATTCTCTAGAAGTATCTGGAGATGAACTGGATGCTGTTGTGGTATTGGTGAATAGTATGACCAAAAAGTTCTTTCCAACTGCACCCGTAGCAGATGTGGAAATTATACCAAATTAGAAACCTTTTTAGCTAAAACCGACTATTTCATATCATGAATACTGTCGTTAACTGCGACATTATGGCAACAGGTAAAGTGTTACCTGAGGCTAATTTTGTATTTTTTTACAATAATTTGGTTGAGCTTTCAATTTATAACATTGGCTTTTTGATATTTGATATGAGATACATCGAACCAACTAGAGTTAAGGTTCTAATGATGATGTTTTTTGCAACTGGTATCATGGGTGTGATTATTGGATTATCTGCTGTTACTCCGCCTAATTTGAAAATTATGATCACTCTTATGAGTATGATCAATATTGGTTTGGGTGCATTTTTCACATTTCTATATCTGACTCAAATTAAAGCTGATCCTGATAAACGAAAGAAAAAGAAAAAGCCCAAATCTGATAAATAGATTCTATTTTGTAAAATTAAAGTATAAATAATAATTCTTTAACTGAAATTCAGAAATGTTAGATTTAGTAGCTAAGGAATTATTTCTTACAAAAGGTAAGGGTGTNCANGAAGATNGATTAACTAGTTTTGAATATGCTTTAAGGGATGCAGGTATTGCTGGAACTAATCTNGTATTGATTTCTAGTATTTTNCCTCCACAAGCTAAATTGATTTCTCGNAAAGAAGGTTTGAAAAAAATTAAACCTGGACAGATTTTATTTACAATTTATTCAAAGAATCAAACTAAAGAACCTCATAGAGTTTGTTCTGCATCTGTTGGTATTGCACAACCAAAAGATGCAGAGAGATATGGATATTTATCTGAATACGAATCTTTTGGTCAAAATGAACTTCAAGCAGGTGATTATGCAGAAGATATTGCTGCACAAATGTTGGCCTCTTCTTTAGGAATTCCTTTTGATGTTGATAAAGACTGGGATGAAAAAAGACAACAATGGTTAATTTCTGGACAAATTTACAATACTCACAATGTAACTCAGTCTACAAAGGGTGATAAGGATGGAAAATGGACCACTGTTTTTGCTGCAGCAGTACTTTTAGTTTAGTTATTTTTTATAGCCTTTAAGATAAAATATCGCAGCTCCGATAGAAACTATTGTTATTATAATTACAACTGTTATAGATTCATCCAATTTTATCTCCTCCTTGTATTGAAGATTACTTCCTCCTAATGAAAATTTTAATTCATTTTCGTTTATTGATGTACTTTCACCAAAAATATACTTGCCCTGTATTTGTTCTCCTTTTTGAGGATCAAAAACCCATCCTTTTTTTGTAATTTCAATTGGAATTTCTATTCCATCTATCATTTGTGTTGGTATTATGTTTCCTCTAACATCTGATACATTCATTTCATCATTTGCTAGTATTACTATTTGAAATATTGAATTTAATGGATAATTTCCTGAAGAGAAATAATCTGATCTATTTAGATTTTCTATATTAAAAAATTCAAGAGGATTTATTTTTGTTATTGTTCCTTCCATTTGACTTTCAATTGGATTCTCTATTGAAATTCTTAGTTGTAAAAGTGATTTTGATTCTGATGGAATTATTGAAAATGACATTTTAGCATTTTCATCCTCAGACAATGTTTTTGCAACATTATAGAACCCTTCTCCATCTCTAATTGATTTTGAAAGTAGCATTGATGATAATTTATCATACATGTAATCTGTATCCTGCATAGGCATTGTGTATACTGCTGAAATGGTTCTATATCCAGAAATAATGCCTGATGTACCTAATGCTTGATTTGTTTCATCGCTTGTGTGGATGTATGTTTGAAAAAATTTAGCATTTGTATCAAAGACCTGATTCATTTCATGTATGTACAAATCTGCTATCTCTCTAGTTGAATCTTGTATGGCGTTAATTCCTTTGTCTTCTGGATTTCTTTCTATGTTGATAATTATACATGATTCATAATCTCGGACTCCTAATACACAATTATTTTGATTTGTTATGACGACTGCTTGAATTCTTTCATTTTCTCTTATTTTCTGTTCTAATTCCGTTGGAATTTTAATTTCTTGAAGATTGGAACTTAGTAATGTAATTGATGTTATGCTCGTATTGGATATTTTTTTGTCTATGATTACCTGTGCTGATTCTTGAAATGTTGATAATCCAATTTCTTGTGAGTGTGCATAATTTGTTGAAATTCCAATAACCATAATTATACTAATAACAAATATTATTTTTAACATGTGATGACCCTCTAATGATGAAATATTAAATTTACTTATCTTTAACTATTGTATTTTTAACAAATTCTAATGATTATTTGTTGTCTAGAAACTCATATTTTGATGTGTTTTGTTCTCTAAATAAATGGCATTAATTCCTATGTTGGTTGAGAGTTTCAATGATCCATTAATTCAATTAATTGTAATTTTATCCACATTTGGAATTGGATTATCTCAAGGAATAATTCTTGGTAGGGCAATTCTTCAAAGATTTCCTCGATTACAGAATCACGTAAAAACTGTATCCTTTACATTATTTGGTTTATTTTTAGTAAATGCAATTCTTAGTGTTCCACGTTTCCAATCTCCTGAAAAAATTGATTTTACAAATTTGTCTGTTGCTAATCCTGGTGATGTAGTTTCTTCAGTGTTTCTAATTTTTGGAATGAATACTGGATTTCTAACTGTATTGGCAATTTCTATTATGGTTATGACTTTTGTAATTTTAAAATTTACAAATTTAAATGGAATTGTAAAGGGGTTTGTCTTTTTTTTCAGTGCATTATTGTTAATTTTTACCGCATTGAGTAGATTTACAGATCTTACTCCTAGCAGTTTTGAAGTTTTATTATATTTTCTTTACCAGTTGGGAATTACAATTGGAATTTTATTGGGTACAATAAGGAAAATTAAACCTAGAAAATTAGACTTAAAATAATCTCAAACGTTTAAATGATATTATTTTTGATATACGAATGACATCGAATTCAAACCGTTCGGGGAACAAGCTGGCAGTCCATGCGTTGGACTGCCAGCCCCATTATTCTAAAATACCACCAAACTAATTCCTGGTAATCCTTTATAGATAAAATAATTTTAATTATAATTATGAATAAATTTATCACAATTGGTGATGAAAAAGTAAGCATTACTGAAATAGAAAATGCAAAAAGTATTCCTGAGTTGTTACAATCTAGAGTTCAATATGCGATATTAGATCAACTAAATGACATGGTTGCTAGATCTGGAATGGGAAATCCTGACGAAGTAAAAAAATTGGTTCTAAGAGATATTGCATTTAGTAGAGGCGGGTATTCTTCTTCTTTTACTTTTCCTATGGCTAACCAAGCCGTAAATATGACTGAAGTTGATTTTACCAGTGAAAAAAGTATTTCTGAATTATTAATCTCTAGAGTTCAATATGCTATACTGGATCAACTTAATCATTTAATTTCACAATCTGAAAACCCTGATGGATCGTTGAAAAAAATAAAAGATTCTGTTATTTTAGATGTAACAAAAATTATTGATAATTTTACTCCATCTACAATTATTGATAATGATTAATTTTAAAATAAATATTTTCTATTTCTTAGTTTGAAATTTAATTTAATGATGATAACACCTTAACTTGTTGATTAACATAATCAAAACCTTCCTGCCAAAATTTGGGTGATCTAATATCAAATCCGTGCTCTGATAACAATTTTTCTGGTTTTTTTGAACCTCCTGCAGCTAAGATGTCTATATATGATTTGACAAAATCATTTCCTTCTTTTTTATATCTCTGAAATAGAGATAATGCCAACAAGTTTCCAAATGAATATGCATAGCAATAAAACGGCGTATGGTAAAAATGTGGGATGCAACTCCATTCAATTGCAAAATCTTCTGAAAGATTCACCGAATTTCCAAACTGTTCCTTTAAATTTTGTAAATATGTTTTTGAAATTTCATCTATTGTGGTCCCTTTGCCAATTTGTTCATGTGCCTCAACTTCAAAAATTGTAAAATATGATTGTCTTAGTATTGTTGCATACAAATCATCAATTTTTTCGGCTAACATAATCTTCTTTTGATCGTCTGATATTTTATCTGCCAAATTATCATATAGTAATAATTCTGAAAATGTGGATGCTGTTTCAGCTAATGGTAGTGGTGCATCTTGAACAAGAATTGATCTATTTTGTGCTGCTTGACTATGTACTGCATGACCTAGTTCATGAGCTAAAGTAAAAACATCTCTTGATTTACCTGTAAAATTTACTAAAACATATGGTGTAATTTTTGGAGTCAGAGTACTACAAAATGCCCCATCTCTTTTTCCTGGTCTAACTGATGAATCAATGTGATTTTCATTGAATATTTTTCTTGCAAATTCTTCTAGAGTGTTACTGAATTTTCCAAGTGATTCAAAAACTAATTTCACAGATTGATTGTATGAATAATTCTTTTCTTTAATTTTTGATGCTGCTGGTGCATAAAGATCATATCTTTGTAATTTTTTCATATTTAGCATCTTTGCTTTTTGGAGGAAGAATTTTTGAAATACTGTTGAGTTTTTTCTACAAATTGAAAGTAGTGATTCTATTGTTTTATCATCTATATCATTAGCAATATTCCTCATTGATATTGGACTTTTGTACCCTCTAAGACCTATCCCTTCATCTTTCCAATTGAGCACAATGTTTTGATAAATTTCTCCAATAACCCCTTTATTTTCTGTATATTTTGTTAGAATAGTTTTGTAAGCTGTTTCTCTAGTTTTTGGATTAGTACTTCTAACATAATTTGTTAGTTCTTCTCTTGTCATTATTTTTGTTTTATTGCCGACCTTCATTTTGTATTCATAAACATTAGTTATTTTATCATACAATTTTACAAGTGCAGAAATACCAGTAACATCTAATGTGTTGATAATCTTTTCTTCTGATTCACTTAATGCATATTTTGCAAATAATCTTTTGTATGTTAGGTATTCTTTTAGCTCTCCAGTATCTTTCATTAGTCGTTTTGCATTTTTATCATCTACTTGTGTCTTCCACCATAAATCAAAAAATAAAATCTTATTTGAAATTTCTGAGCCTAATTTTGACATTTGAGTCATTAACGATGTTGCTTCATCTGATTGAGTATCTGATGAATATGAGAGTGATGCGTATCCTCCAATTTTACTCATTTTATGTGAAATTTCTTCAACTTGTTGTAAAATTATTTTAAATTGTTTGGATGTGATTTTTGAGTTTAGTTTTGATTTATTTTTTTCAAATTTCTTTGCTTGATTTTCTAAATCTTTAATTTGTTTTTGAAATGAAGGACTTTTTGGATTTTTTGCTAATTCTGATAAATTCCATTTACCTAATTCATATTCTGCCATTATTTTTAATATTTTGTAACTATTAAAAAATGAATAGGTTTGATATTTATTTTTTAATTATATTTTTAAACAACTGATTTTTTTAAAATTATGATTCTTGCTCTTTAATTATATTCAATGTCATACTTGTTTTAATTTCTGGTAATTTTCTGATTGCCCTAGTAATGGTATCTTGTAAAACTTCCTCACTAGATGATTCCACTCTACACACTATATCATACAATCCAAAAACTACGTCTGCATCTTTTATTTCTGATATTTTACAGAGATTTTTTAATGTGGCGTATTCTTGACCCTTTTCACAATGAAATACAACATATGCTTGACTATTATTTTTTCCTAACATTGCCCCTACTAGTTTTTCTGATATTTGGAATAGTTCTTCTGACCCTGAACTTATTAAAGTCATACTCGATTGAATTTTTGACATTTTTCGAATTTGCTGTGTAACTACTTCTTGAATTTTTTCATCTGTTGTGCATTCAATTTGTGCCACAATATCGTATAGTCCAAGTGTTCCATGGACTTCCTTTATCTCATTTATTTTTGCTATTGATTTTATGATTGTTTTTTCTTCACCTAGATCACAATTCATCATTACGTATGCTTTTGCCATTAGTCTTGTTTTCCTTTGTATGTTTTAGTTTGAAAAATCACCCTTTGTTTATACCAATTAAGCATAAAAGTTTTCATAAGTTAATTCCTAAATTTTTCATACTATCTGTACTTATAATTAATAATATTCTTCATGAACATAACACCATTTCCAAATGTTTTCTGGAATTGCTTTCATTACTGGATGACCTGTTGTTTGAAAATGTTTTGTTGCATGTTTTCCAATTGATGAATCACAACAACCTACATGACCACATGT